>VFQT010000222.1_pt1 | contig 91461 bp, 69 predicted proteins | sample 3512381 | NCBI WGS metagenome assembly VFQT01 (sample SAMN10412376, study PRJNA504923) | tailings metagenome | isolation source: Relicate 2 Philex TSF3 active mining site | place: Philippines: Tuba, Benguet | collected 2017-08-29
AAACCTTCCAGCAGGTCTAATTTATATTCATCTCCTTTTTCACTGAAATATTGGATGGCATCAGTCTTAGATATTTTTTTTCGGATAAACGCGCTATTCTTCTTAGCCAATTCATTCATCTTCTTTTCCAGAGAAAGCAGGTCTTCTTCTGACATTTTTCGGTCACCAAGATCCATGTCGTAGTAAAATCCATTTTCAACAGCGGGCCCGACCCAAAATTTGACACCTGGAAAAATTGATTCAACCGCCTCGGCCATTAAGTGAGCAGAGGAATGCCAAAAAGTTGATTTTCCTGCCGAATCATTCCAAGTTAATAGTTGTAGGGCGGCATCTTCCTCAATTGGATAATTTGCATCGGTGACCAACCCATTGACCTGGGCAGCTAATACCTTTTTAGAAAGCCCTTCTGCTATACTGCGGGCAATTTCAAATGGGGTCACTCCCTTATCGTAGGTTCGAACGGCACCGTCTGGAAAAGTTATTTTAATCATTGTTTAGTACGAAAAAAAAGAAAACAAAAATAGCACATTTTAGGGGTAAACCACCGGGTAAAATGGGATGTTAAAATTAACCCGGGAAAGGCCGCCGGGCCCGAGGGAAGCCGCCAAATTTTATATTTGCACTTTCCTATGTTGCCTAAAAACACTACAAATTTAATTCTTGTGGCTTTCCTCTTGTCTCGAGCTGTTGCTGGGCAGGACCTGACTGGAATTTGGAAAGGGTATTTTGTAACAAAGGATTTTAGCCAGTATAAAGTTGAATTTCAGATAAAAAAAGTAGGGGCTTCTGTTACCGGATTTTCCTATTCCTACCAAAGCACGGTGTTTTATGCTAAATCGTCCATGAATGGTCGCTGGAATAACTTCAATAAGCTTCTTCTAATTCAAGAATTAAAAACGGTTGAAATTAAGAATGCGGAGGAATCCGTAACCTGCTTGATGAATTATAATTTGGAGTATTCAAAATCTGGACGCGAAGAGTATTTGGAGGGGAGTTTTACAAGTAAATACGAATTTAATTCAGAGGGAATAAAAAAAGGTACAGACTGTGGGGGCGGAAAAGTATATCTGCGACGAGTAAATTCCTCCGATTTTTATTCAGAACCTTTCTTACAAAAAACAACTGCCAAGAAGGTGATCATTAACGAAGCTCCTGTATCTCGTAAACCAGCTACAGCAGATCAATCATCGAATGAGAACCCGAATAAAGCGCTACTATCGCCTAACACAACACAAAAAAATGATTCAACTACACAGGAGCAGCAAAAGAGTAGCTTAGTAGAAAAAAAAGCATTTATCCCTTCTGTCAATAATAATCGATTCAATGATTTAATTCAGGTTATAACTGTAAAAAATCCTCAAGTCCAAGTTTATTTATTTGACAATGGTGAGATTGATGGAGATACCATCACCGTGTATTTAAATAATAAACTAGCCCTCTCCAAAAGACGATTATCCACTACTCCACTTACGCTAACGCTGGAAATGGATAACCAAAATGATATCCAGGAGCTAACCATGGTAGCAGAAAATTTAGGAAAAATCCCCCCCAACACGGCCCTTATGATTGTAGAAGCCGGTAACCAACGGTTCCGTGTTCAACTAACCTCTACAGAACAAAAGAATGCGGTAGTTCGATTTCGGTATGAAAAATAAGTAGTCAGTTCTATTTAGTCTTACCTTCGACTACCCATGCGTATGCGTTTATTTTTACTGGTTTTGTTTCCGCTTTTTACAGCTGGACAAGACTTAAATGGAAAATGGGCTGGCCGGCTTGTGATGGCCCCAAGTGGATGCTTTCCAACCTATACTATTCAGTTTGATCTTACGGATTCAGCTGGGATTATAACTGGGACTGCCCTTCATATCTCAGATTCATCCAACTATATTAAAAAAGTCATCGTTGGAACTTTTCTAAAAGATAGCAACCGATTAATCTTGGAGGAGGGTGCTATAATTGACTTTAAAATAAAACAAGATTGTGTTCCTTGTCGAAAAAAATATACGCTAACCTACCACAGAGGCGGGAATACAATTGCGGATGAACAAATCAGAGGCGCTTGGATATCACCAGCTGACAAAGCAACAGATGGAAAAACAACTTGTGATCCGGGCACCATTGTTCTTAATCGACTTACCAAACCTGAAAAAAAGAACAATACTCTCCCTACCATACAAAATAAAACGAATGTTCTTGTTCGTGAGATTAAACTTGATAGTTGCACCGCTGAAATTGAATTTTTTGACAATGGGCAAATTGATGGCGATACCATTTCCGTATACGTTAACAATCGTCCTCTGGTGTACCGTCAAATGTTGAGAGCACAGGCAATTCCAATTCAAGTAGCAGTTGATGCAAAAAGAAAAATACAAGAAGTAGTAATGGTGGGAGAAAATTTAGGAACAATACCTCCCAATACGGCTCTTATGATCATCAAAGCAGGGAAAGAGAGATATCAATTATATCTCACTGCAGACGATAAGCGAAATGCAATGGTCCGATTCATATACGAGCCTGAAAAAAAATTATAGCTTATAATTCCAGGTTACGGCAGGAATGATCGGGAAAAGTGAAACTTGTTTGGCCGTGATATTGAGGTTCCCAGTTTGCAAACTTCCTTGCTGGTCATAATAGATAAAATAAGGATTGAGACGGCTATATAGGTTATAGATGCTAAAAACCCATTGACTTTTTAATTTACGTCCCACTTGATCCGAAGGCTGGTAAGTGAGTGACAAATCCAATCGATGATAGGATTTCATACGATATTGATTAATTCGACTGAATTCCTGTGTCAAAACGCCATTCATGATATAAAAGCGCTCAGGCAATGTCATTGCATTTCCAGTCCCAAACACAAAAACACTCCCTAGCTGCCATTTTTTATTCAGCGATCTATTCAATACAAAAGATAAATCATGCCGTCTGTCATAACGGGCAGGATAACGTAATCCCTGGTTAATAGCTGGAAATTTTCGCCAAGTCCAGGAAAGGGTGTACCCTATCCATCCTGTAGTTTGCCCTCTTACTTTATTGATAAAAAACTCTGCTCCATAACTCCAGCCTTTACCAAATACAAATTCTGTTTCTGGGTCTGACAAAGAGGGAGTATATCCTTCGCGATATTCAATTTGCTGCTGCATATCCTTAAAATACAGCTCCATTGAAGTTTCAAATTGATTGTCAGCAAAATTTCTGAAAAGGCCTATGGTGGCCAACCAGCTAATTTGTGGTTTAACAAAATAGGTGCTGGGTACCCATAAATCAGTTGGCAAGGTTGAACCTGCATTTGAAACCAAATGGATGTATTGTATATTTCGAGATAAAGAACTTTTCAATGAAAAATTATTGGAAATCAAATAGCGAACTGATAGACGTGGCTCGAAACCATGATAGGAGACCACATTTTTATTTTTTGAAAAAACTGTACTATCCACCCGATTCCCATTGATATCAGTTTTGTATTTAGTAAATGGTCCAACTTGTGTAAACTGGCTCCATCGCAATCCTAGTTGAATTTGAAGCTTAGCAGAGGCTTGCCAATCATCTTGTAAATACAGTCCCTTTTCTAATGCGTATTTTTCATTCTGCCCATTAGGCTTGAATTGAACTGAATCCTGACTGCCTGAGAAAACATTAGGTAAAAAACGATGATGTGTTATCAAAAATCCTGCTTTAATTCGATGATTTGCTGATGGGTAATAATCAAAATCTGATTTTATTCCAACATCACGTATTCCAGAACGGAGTGACAAGTTGAATCTTTCTTGGGTAGCATTAAACTGAAATCGGTAGTCATTTAATACAAACGTAGTGTTGGAGAATAAACGAGGGCCAAATACATGGTTCCATCGAATTGACCCGGTGGCATTCCCCCAAGGCACATTTGTACGAAAGGAGCGTTTTGCATTAGCAAAATCAAATACATCTCTTCCGAAATAACTACTTATAAAAAGTCGATCTTTTTTCGAAAAGCGATGATTAAACTTGGCATTTAAATCATAAAAATAATAGCCCGATCCATAAAAACTACTCTCTTTTGAAACAAATGGTTTTAATAATGCATCGATATACGTGCGTCTACCCGATATCATAAAGGAAGAAATCCCTTTTTCAATGGGCCCCTCGGCAGAAAATCTTGAAGCAATCAAACCTACCCCTCCTTCAAACTGGTATTTATAAAGATTTCCTTCCTTCATTGAAATATCCAAAACAGACGAAAGTCGTCCTCCATATTGAGCGGGCATCCCTCCTTTAATCAGGGTGGCATTTCGAATGGCATCCCCATTGAAAACAGAAAAAAAACCAAATAAGTGACCCGTATTGTAAACAATGGCATCATCTAATAAAATTAGATTTTGATCAGGCCCCCCTCCTCTTACATAAAATCCAGTATTGCCCTCCCCTGCATTTCGTACACCTGGCATCAATTGGAATGTTTTTAAAATATCAACTTCTCCAAAAATGGCGGGCACTTTTTTGATTTGCTGGATTGATAAATCGATCCTGCCTGATTGGCTAGAACGAATATGCTGATCTCGTCGTTTGCTAAAAACTACTACCTCTTGCATTCCTGCACTACGCGGAGTAAGTAAAATATTAAAAGAGGATTCCTTGTCTAACAACACAGAAAAGCTACGAGTTGTATAAGAAACATGTGAAATTATAAATTCATACTGCCCCATTGGAAGTGTAACCGCGTAGAATCCATACGAGTTACTCAAGGTTGTAGCACCCAACGCCATCACCTTTATACTAACGCCGCTGATTGATTCTCCGGTAACAGAGTCGCGGACATACCCATTCAGCGTAAACCGTTGTTGTGAATTCCCAAAAAATGGTAGAGCAGTAATTAAAATGAGTAGGAGGAAGCGAAACATAACTTAAACAACAAAATTAGATCAAAATAGTTGGCTCCCCTTCTTAAGTCATACATTTGCGCCGATTTATGCTAGCAGGATTACAACAAGTTACTTTTGAATTTGGTGCTCGATTAATTGTAGCCGATGCCACCTGGCATATACAACCCGGTGAGCGAATAGGTTTGATCGGGTATAATGGAACCGGGAAATCAACACTTCTAAAACTTTTGGTCGGAGATTACCAGCCCTCCTCAGGAAGTGTTGAGCGTAGCAGAAGTACCAGCATTGGGTATTTACATCAAGATTTATTGAGCTTTAATACAGCGGACAGTATTTTAAAAGTTGCCTTACAGGCTTTTGAAGCTATTTTAAAGCTTGAGCAGGAAATTGAATGGCTGGGGAAAGAGCTGGAACAAACTGGAGATGAAAAATTACTGGAGTCCTACACAGATAAACTTCATCAATTGGAAATGGCAGATGGGTACACCATTCATCATCGGACGGCAGAGGTTTTGCAAGGATTGGGATTTTCACCCTCCGACTTGGATAGACCCTACCAGGAGTTTAGTGGGGGGTGGAGAATGCGAGTTTTGTTAGCAAAAATGATTCTGGCAAAACCTGATTTACTGCTGTTGGATGAACCGACCAATCACCTGGATCTACCTTCCATTGAGTGGTTAGAAAAATATTTATTGCATTATGCTGGCGCTGTAGTAATAGTAAGCCATGATAAATATTTTTTAAACCGAATGGTTACAAAAATCGTTGAGCTCTATCAAGAGGAATTGCATTTTTATTCAGGGAATTATGATTTTTACGAAAAGGAAAAATCAGTTCGGATGGAGTTGCAACAAAAGGCATACGATAACCAGCAAGATTATATCCGGCAACAAGAAAGATTAGTAGAACGATTTCGCGCCAAGGCCAGTAAGGCTGCTATGGCACAAAGCTTGATGAAGAAACTGGATAAGTTGGAGCGAGTTGACCCCGCACAACTAGTTCGTCCAAATTTAAAAATCAACTTTAGTTTAGATAAAACTCCGGGCAAAATTATTGCAACTCTCAAAGGAGTTAAAAAATCATTTGGAGAATTGGTGGTGATGAGTGAAGCTACAGCAGAGATAAATCGTGGTGATAAAATCGCGTTGATTGGAGCTAACGGAAAAGGTAAATCTACCTTACTACGGATTTTAGCAGGCACAGAATCAATTGGTGGGGGTGAAAAAACTGATGGGCATAACGTAGTACAAAGCTTTTACGCGCAACATCAATTAGAATCTCTCACCCTCACGCATACCTTGCTGGAAGAAATGGCAAGCAGCGGTTGTCAGCTTACTGACCTTGAAATAAGATCACTTCTTGGCTGCTTCTTGTTCAGCGGAGATGATGTCGATAAAAAAATTAAGGTCCTAAGTGGAGGCGAAAAAGCAAGAGTGGCATTGGCAAAGGTAATTACAAGCCGCGCAAATTTTTTGTTGCTGGACGAACCAACCAACCATCTGGATCTCCATAGTTGTGAATTACTGATCGAGGCACTTCAAAAATATGAGGGCACTCTTATTTTAGTAAGTCACGATCGCTATTTCATTTCCAAGACTGCCAATAAAATCTGGGAGATTGAAGACGGGGTGCTTAAGGAGTTCAAGGGTGGATATGAAGAATGGGTCAGCTGGAAAGAGCGGATGGAAAAGCAGCGTAATGCGGGCAACAATAAAAGCATTTCCAGTAATAAAACAGCCCCAGCCCCTTTGATGCAAGCTGCCCCCGTTCAGCAAGTATCAAAGGAAAAAAAGAAAGAATTTCAGCGGACTCAAAAACAATTTCAACAAGCGGAAAAGGAACTAGCTGATGCTACTGCCACACAAAAGGAGCTAGAGCGAAAATTGGCAGACCCTCAACTCTACGCAAATCGGGAAGACTTTATAAAATTAGAAGCAGCCTATCAAAAATCCCTTCAAACAATTCAACTTTTAACAGAGAACTATGAAAAACTGTTTGAAGCCATGATGCGATTAGAAGAATAACCTCTCCCTATAATTTTATTTTACTATTTACTATCGCTAAAATCTCCTGCTCGATTTTTATTCCCGCTTGTTCAATTTGTATCCCCTTTTCTAGCATCTGCTTTACATAGCTGGCGTCCTCAAACCCTGCACAGTTGATTTTAACATTCAAGAAAGCACCCATAATGGCACTTCGAGCACAAAGTGCCCCTACACCTGCATCGGAAACCGAATTAGGATTACCAGACTCCGCCATTGATTTGATCAAATTCATACTATCCAAACATAAAACCATCACCTCCATAGGAATTTCAATAGCTTTTCGGGTAGCTTCTTGAATAGCACTTGCTCGAATTGCTTTTTCATCAGGGGTGGTTTTGGGAAGTGAAAATGCATTCATAATTGCGTTGAAGGAATCCGTATCCGCGTCCACCAACTTTAAAAGCTTATCCTTGAGCTGTTGTCCAATTTCCGCCTGATCGCCAAATTCCTTCCACCGTTCGTCCCAACCTTTTTTGTGAGAAGACAGATTGGCAACCATCGTAGCTAACGATACACCCAGCGTACCCAGATATGCTGCCACAGATCCGCCTCCTGGAGCAGGGGCTTCACTTGCAGCAATATCTGCAAAATCTCGCAAGGTCTTGTTTATTAATTTTTTAGCACTAGTATCTTCAAGCATATATTCAATTATTCGTTCATTTGGATTGAAAGGAGAAAGTTCATTCAAGCCCATAGTACGAACAGCAATATCGATTAATTCTTTTTCTGAAACACCAGTAGATCTATTCTGTTTTAATAAAAAGTATTTTCCAGCATCGATAATTGATTTTAAAGGGACCAGGCCCACTAATTCACTTCCGGTAACACGTAAGCCCCGCTCAGAGGCTTTTTTACAAACTTCATCAAAAGCAAGATGAAGCGGTGTGACATTAATATTAGTGAGATTCATTGAGATTTGGGCTATACCATATTCTTCGATAAACCAACCAATAGCTTTTACAGCTTTAAGTGAGCCTGGGATTGAGACAGGGTTACCGTCAGCATCCAATACTTTTTTGCCATTTTCCATCTTTACTCGTCCCGCTTCCCTAACATCAAAAGCAACTGCATTGGCACGACGCGTAGAAGTAGTATTAAGGTTGACATTATAAGCAATTAAAAAATCTCTTGCTCCAATTACAGTAGCGCCCCGCTTGGCATCAAATTCAGCCGGTCCAAAATCTGGTTTCCACTGAGGATCCTTTATTTTTTTAAAAAATCCCTCATATTCACCTGCCCGAATAACGGATAAATTACTACGGCTTTTATTTGATTGAGCTGCCTCATAACAATAAACAGGTAAAGACAGTTCCTCACCTACTCTTTTTGCTAATTGCTGCGCATACACTGCAGTTTCCTCTAAAGTAATACCAGCAATTGGAATGAGTGGGCAAACATCTGTAGCTCCCATTCTAGGATGTTCTCCTTTGTGCTGACGCATGTCAATTAATTCTCCAGCTTTGGCAATTGATCGAAAGGCTGCTTCCACCACTGCCGCAGGTGCACCCACGAATGTGACTACAGTACGGTTTGTTGCTTTTCCGGGATCTACGTTCAAAAGACGTACACCTTCTACTGACTGTATAGCATCCGTGATCTGGCTGATAATTGCCATGTCGATACCCTCACTGAAATTTGGAACACACTCTATAAGTTGATGATTGTTTTGCATAACAAAAAATGAGGTTTAATATATTTCCGCTCCTTTTAATACCACTTTTTTAATCAAATTTGAACCAAAGGAATATGGATAATATGCGAGTGAAGGAATCGGCTTAGTAATAAAAAAATTTGCAAGTTTTCCCGCCTGGATACTACCGCACTGACTTTCTAACTCCAACGCACAGGCACCATTTAAGGTTGCTGCATTAAAGGCCTCTTCGGGTAGCATTCGCATTCGTATACAAGCCTGTGCTACCACACCATTCATATTACCAGAGGGAGAGGATCCAGGATTATAATCAGAGGCAAGCGCAATAATAGCACCTGCATCAATTAATTTTCTAGCGGGCGCGTCCTGCATACGAAGAAAATAAGATGCATTGGGTAAAAGCGTGCCAATGGTATTGGAATTACTTAACATTCGGATAGAATCCTCATCCATTGACTCCAGGTGATCCACACTAATGGCATTTTGCGAGACACCCACTTGTACACCACCGGAGATCGCCAATTGATTGGCATGAAGTCGAGGACGAAGTCCGGCTTTTTTTCCAGCTTCACAAATCACAGCAGTTTGTGCGGGAGAGAAAAAACCATCTTCACAAAAAACATCAATGTACTCTGCAAGTTTAGCCTTTGCCACTGCAGGAATCATTTCAGAAATTATTAATTGGATGTAGCCCTCAGGATTATTTTTGTAAGGACCAGGAAACGCATGCGCACCTAAAAAAGTAGAACGAATGGGAATGGTGGAATTTTCTTTCAGCCGTTTAATTACTCGCAACATTTTTATTTCCGCCTCTAACGTTAGTCCATACCCACTTTTTATTTCTATCGCACCTGTTCCCGCCAGTATCAGCTCATGAAGTCTTTCGAGTGCACTTTCATACAATTCTTGCTCATCCGTCTGCTGAAGCTTTGCGGCAGAATTTAATATTCCGCCCCCTTTAGCAGCAATTTCGGCATAACTTAAACCTTTTAACTTGTCAACAAATTCATTTTCTCGACTACCTGCAAAAACCAAATGCGTATGGCTGTCACACCAGGAGGGTAATAAAGCTCCGCCAGCAACATCAACCCGAATTGCCGTTGAATATTTTTCAAAAAGCAAATCCTCCATGCTGCCAAATTCCAGAATACGATCATGTTGCGTTATTAAGTACGCATTTTGTATACAAGGAAAATTTGCTAATGAAGATCCACGTAGGGGTTCATTTGAATCATGTACACCCCCCAAAAAGCCAATGTTATAATAGAGGCCAATCATAATTACTAGATGCACTGCTCAAGCACCATTGCACTCGCTCCTCCTCCCCCATTACAAATCCCTGCCGCACCATACCGTGCATTTTTCTGCTTTAAAATATGAACTAAAGTAACGATAATACGTGCCCCAGAGCAGCCCAAAGGGTGTCCAAGTGAAACAGCCCCGCCATTAACGTTTAAAATCGAGGGATCAATTCCAAGTCTTTTTGCATTCTCAATTCCAACCACCGAAAAAGCTTCATTTAATTCCCAAAAGCCAATATCATCCTTTTGAATTCCTGCTCGTTGAATTGCCAGTGGTAATGCTACAGAAGGACTGGTAGTAAACCAAAGTGGTGCTTGCTCAGCATCAGCATAGCCTCGAATATAGGCAAGTGGTTTTAATCCAAGCGATACAGCCTTTTCCTTTGTCATTAACAATACTGCGGCTGCCCCGTCATTCATTGTAGATGCATTAGCTGCGGTGATCGTACCCTCCTTTATAAAGGCGGGAGATAAACTAGGTATTTTATCGAATTTTACAGCAAAAGGTTCTTCATCTTTTGAAATGATTATTGAATCACCTTTTCGTTGCGGTATTTCTACGGGAATTACCTCTTCATCAAAAGCACCACGGCTCCACGCCTGTTGTGAACGTTTATAACTTTCTATTGCAAAATCATCTTGCATATTTCTAGTGATGCCACATTCGCTTGCACAATGTTCGGCAGCAACTCCCATTGCTTTTCCGTCGTACACATCGGTAAGACCATCCTTTGCAAGTCCGTCAATAAGGGTGGAGTTTCCATATTTATTACCCCAGCGCATTGCATCTACATAAAAAGGGATATTACTCATACTCTCCATCCCACCTGCTACGACTACTTCAGCATCGCCTAATAAAATGTGCTGCACCCCCATTGAAATAGCTTTCATACCGCTCGCGCAAACTTTATTAATAGTTGTGCAGTTAACTTCATCTGCAAGTCCTGCAAATTTTGCAGCTTGCCGGGCAGGTGCTTGTCCGAGGTTTGCTTGCAAGACACATCCCATAAATACATCTGTGATATGAGAGGCATCCAATTTTGTTTTAGCGAGTAATCCCTTAATGGCAACCGATCCAAGTTGGGGAGCGGATAGACTTTTTAAACCACCTCCAAAACTACCCATTGGCGTTCTCACCGCCGCTACAATTACAACTTCTTTCATGGCAAGGATTTAGAGTCAAATATACTATTGTTTTTACCAGGCAATTCCATAGTCTTCTCCATGATTACTACTACCTCCCCATAAAGTTCGAAAACGTTTATCAAGAAGGATTGCATTGATTGGACCGCTGGTCCTTTCCTCTGTTTTTATTTGATATCCCTTTTTTTTAAGCGCCTCAATTGTGGCGGAAGGAGTACGGCTGTTAAGAAGAAGCTGTCCTGGTCTTGGCTTTCTATCTTGTATGGTAGAACCACCCAAGGATAACCAAAGTTGATTGGTGTTAAAATTTGAAGCCTCTGCCGCTTGTTGTACAGTCATTCCAAACTCTACTACATTGAGAAAAAACTGAACTAAATTTTGATCTTGTGTGTCTCCTCCCTGCACTCCAAATGCCATATAGGGTTCTCCATCTTTGAGTGCCAAGGAGGGTGTCAGCGTAACCCTTGGCCTTTTGCCAGGCTCAACAACGTTAAAAGGATTTAATGCACTATCCAATACAAAACTTTGCATTCGCTGACTAAGACCTACGCCTGTATTTCCAGCAATCACTGCGGGAATCCAACCTCCGCTAGGAGTTATTGATATAAACCAACCCTCTTCATCAGCAGCCTCTACCGTGGTGGTGCCCCTCCATAGTCTTTCCTGATAATCTTGCTCAATTTGTTCATATAATGTGCCTACGTTGGCCATGCGCTGATCATGAGTGGGTGTAACCTGCCTAAAACTACCGGAGTCTTGCACAATTCTCAATTGCTCAATAAAATGCGTATAAGGATTGATTTCTCCTTGGTGAGGATAGGGATCTCCTGGGCCTATCGTTGCAATATTTTTTGAAGTATCAATTTGAGCAAGTCTTTCTTTCGCATACGCTTTACTAAGTAAACCAGTCATAGGCTCTACAGGTTGCTTATTTGGATCACCATAATAAAAGTCCCGGTCTGCAAAAGTCATGTTCAAAACCTGATAAAGCGTATGAATATATTGAGGGCTATTATAGCCAAGTTTTTTTAAATCAATCTCTTCCAGCATTTGCAATGCTTGTAAAAGCGAGGGACCCTGTGTCCATTGCGATAATTTGTAAACATCAATTCCTTTATAATTAATTGTAAAGGGTTCCTCCTCTATCGGTTTCCAGTTAGCCAAATCTTGCAAGGTTATTAACCCCCCTTGCTCTTGTACTCCTTTTACAAAATCCGCTGCAATATCTCCTCTATAAAAACGGTCATAAGCCGCCATAATTGCGTCTTTTCGACTTTTACCAGCACGCAATGCGGTTGTTTCCGCCTCCACCATTTTAGTGAGTGTTTTCAATAGATCCTCTTGTTTGAAGATTTCCCCAGCATAGGGCGCTTCACGTTTTTCACCTAAATGAGGCAATAAAACTTGTGTACTATACTTCCATTGTTTTATACGCTCTTTTGCTCTTTCAATACTATTTGCAGTTTGCGCCTCGATGGGGTAACCCGCAGCCAGTTCCATAGCAGGTGCCAATACTTCTTTTAAACTCTTTGTGCCATAATTTGCCAGGAGATAGCAAATACCTCCGGGGGTGCCCGGTGTCGTGGCTGCTAAGGGACCATATTCTGGAGGGAAAGCGTATCCTTTTTCTTTGAAAAAAGAAACCGTTGCGCCGGAGGGTGCAACTCCCATTGCATTAATAGCAATAACTTTTTTTAGCTTAGGATGATAGAGCAAGGCCTGCGTTTCTCCACCCCAACTTAATACATCCCACATCGTACAAGTAGCTGCAAGCATGGCGCAAGCTGCATCCACTGCGTTACCACCTTTTTGAAATAACATTGAACCGGCCGTTGCAGCCAATGGTTTTCCAGTGATTGCCATCCAATGCCTACCGTGTAATGGCGGCTTCTGCGTTGGGACACTTTGAGCAAAGGTTATTTTTAAAAAAATAAAAAAAACAAAAGGAAAACAGGTCAAACAACGTCTCATACTGATATGTTTAAGTGGATTGATCAAAATCATTGTCAAATAAAACAGTGAACCAAATCTTTACAAATTGATGACTACAACTGGTATTGCAATATCCTAATTTTACCACTCCTATAACGCGCATTATGAAATTATTTGTTGCCGGCCTACCCGCAGACATGGACGAAGCAGAATTGGAAGAGTTTTTTGAGAAATACGGCCCCGTCAAAACTGTAAATATTGCAAGAGATCGTGCTACAAAGCGCACAAAAGGTTTTGGATTTGTAGAGATGGAAAATTCACTTCATGCTAAAACCGCTATTCAAACACTGAATGGTCTAGGGATTGGCAGAAAAAAACTCTTGGTAAAAGAGGCGCAGTAATTACCTTTTATTTACAAGTATCAATGACTGATGGGGCGGCAACATTAAAGTACTCCTGGTATTGACCGGCCTCATTCGTTTCAAGAAGCGATACTTATTCATCATTAATCTCCAACCCTTTTTTTCACTGAAGTAGCGGGGTGAAATTTGCAAAGAACGATCTGAAGGATTGAACCAAATTTGAAATTGCTGTATAGCATTATTGGATTCACTTGCGTCTATAAAATAACCTAGTAATCCTTGCGTACTATCAACAAAAAATCTAATCTGTTCATTCCAATTCTTGCATTGAAAGGCAGGATGATTTCTTTTTAAGGCAACCAATTTTTTTATATATGTAAAAACATCGTTATAGAGATACTTATTATCCCAATTAATTGCATTTATACTATCCGGTGATTCAAAAGAATTTTCAACTCCTTTTTTTGATCGTAAAAATTCAGTGCCGGCCTGAAAAAATGAGGGACTTTGCGACAATAAAACTGCAGTGATTGCTTGTTTGTGCATATCGATGCGTATCCGCTCTGGAAGATCACTGTGGGTCAAAGATATCCGGTCCCACAGTGTATGATTATCATGGCAATCAGCGTAAGCAATCATTTGGCTTGGATCAGTAGCAATCGGATTTTTACTATAATTGACCTTTTGATAGTTTATATCTTGATGCGACACTCCTCCAATAAGACCAAATAAAACGGACTGAAATTGACTTAGGTTGCCCCCTATCCAACCTTTATTGGCAAGATCAAATACACTACCTTTTAAACCATCCCTAAATTCGTCCCCAAATACAGCAATACTGGAAAGCATAGCAACATTGCTCTTCAATGCACGCACACTGTCTGGCAACGGTGAACTTCCGGCGGTCCAGCCCTCTCCATATAACAAGATACCAGGGTTTACTTTTAATAGGGTATCCGCCAAATAATTCATCGTAGCAATATCATGTATCCCCATTAAATCAAATCGAAAACCATCAATATGGTATTCCTGAACCCAGTGAAGCAAAGATTGTAACATAAATTGTCTAAACATGGGTTGCTCACTGGCAGTTTCGTTCCCACAGGCTGATGCATTGGAAAATTCGCCGTTACTTTTTTTACGGTAATAGTACCCGGGTACAATTTGCTCAAATGATGAGCTTTGAGTTTGTGCCGTGTGATTATAAACCACATCCATCACAACTCGAATGCCATTTTGATGAAAATTCTGTATTAAAGTCCTAAACTCACGTATTCGAGCGCCTGGATCTTGGTTGTTACTTGCAAATGAACCTTCAGGTGTGTTGTAATGGAAAGGATCATACCCCCAATTATAGGGGGGAATATAATCAGTTTCGTTACTGGACTTGAAGTCAAACACTGGCAATAGGTGTACATGCGTTACGCCTAATTCCTTTAGGTGATCCAGTCCTGTTGACTGTCCAAATGAATTAACCGTACCCTTTTCAGTAAGTCCAATATATTTTCTTTGATTAACCACCCCAGCGCTGGGATGCGCAGTGGCATCGCGCACTTGAAGTTCGTAGATAATTACACCTGTATTTTGTAAGGGCGGTAATGTGCGATCCTGATCCCAACCACTCGGTTTTTCTGCATTAAGATTTACAATGGCAGCATGTGTTCCGTTCGCTGACACCCCTATTGCATAGGGATCCGTCACAGGCTTGCTCCAGGTCGAAATAGAACCAACTCGATTTTTTATTTGATAGGTATAAAAACGAGCTCCCATAGCTGGATTTAGCTCAACAAACCAACTACCGGCTACCCCTTTTTGTAAGGATAGAACAGCAAGGGGTACCTCTAAATTTTGATTGAACAATTGAACCAAAACGCTATCTGCCATGGGTGCCCATACTTTTAATACCGGCACCTCATTATTCCATTTCAAACCCAAGTCGTTTCCACTATAAACAGGGAATTGGTCTGTTTTTTGCGTAATTCCGGTAAGTGGCAAAAAGCAACTGTACAAAAGAAAAAACTTGATAAAATTTGGCATACTCAAAGATACATTTGAACTATCTTGAGGACATCAATTTTTAGTACATGGCTGATTTACAAATTAAAAAAAGTCCAACTATTTATGATGCCGTCATCGTTGGATCTGGAGCTGGCGGAGGAATGTCTGCCTATGTGTTAGCAAAAGCAGGTCTTAAAGTGTGCTTATTAGAGGCAGGTCACCATTATGATCCTCAAAAAAATATAACACAACTGAAAAATCCATGGGATTCGCCCAGACGAGGCGCTAGTACAGATTACAGACCATTTGGAGATTTTGATGCCTGCTATGCAGGCTGGTCAGTTGATGGGGAGCCTTTTAGCAAGGAAGAGGGAACTGATTTTATGTGGTGGCGTGCTAGAATGCTAGGTGGACGAACCAACCATTGGGGCCGAATTTCGCTTCGTTTTGGGCCGAAAGATTTCAAAAGAAGAAGCATTGATGGATTAGGAGACGATTGGCCAATTGGTTATGAGGATATCAAACCTTATTATGATAAAATTGATCAACTAATAGGTGTTTTTGGAACAAACGAGGGTTTGGAAAATGATCCGGATGGGTATTTTTTGCCACCACCCAAACCAAGACTCCACGAATTAATGATTAGAAAAGGGGCAGAAACTACTGGTGTACGGGTGATCCCTTCTCGACTTTCTATTCTCACTAAGGCCATTAAAAACGATGCAGGAAGAGGGGTTTGTTTTTATTGCGGACAATGCAACCGAAATTGTAGTTATGCCAAAGCCGACTTTTCCTCTACCAATGTTTTAATTTTTCCTGCATTAGCTACTGGCAATGTAGACTTAATTACCAATGCAATGGTGCGCGAGGTATTAACCAACAAAGAGGGGTTAGCAACTGGTGTTTCCTATGTGAACAAAATAGATTTATCCGAGCACCAGGTACGCGGTCGAGTGGTCATTCTGGGTGCTAGCGCTTGTGAAAGCGCAAGATTGCTTTTAAATTCAATCTCTGCAAGACATCCAAATGGGTTGGCTAACAGCAGTAATGTTGTTGGCAAATATTTACATGATTCAACGGGAGCTGCCATGGGCGGAATTTTACCATCTCTTTTTGGAAGAAAACGCTACAATGAAGACGGTGTTGGAGGCGCACACATTTACTCTCCCTGGTGGCTAGATAATAAGAAACTTGACTTTCCTCGAGGTTACCACATTGAATATTGGGGTGGAATGAGTCAGCCTAGTTATGGTTTCAACTGGGGAATAGAAAGTCTCAATGGGAAATATTTGGTCAAAGGTGTAAAAAAAGATGCCGGCGGATATGGGGCTTCACTGAAAGAAGACTACCGCTACTTCTATGGTTGTGGAGTTGGGATGGCCGGCCGAGGAGAAGCCATTCCCCTTGCAAGCAATTATTGTGCAATTGATCCCCAAAAAGTAGACCGTTATGGCATCCCCGTTTTAAAATTTCATGTGAAATGGAGTGAGCATGAAATCAACCAAGCAAGACATATGAAAGAAACGTTCAAGGAAATTATGCATAACATGGGTGCTGTTGTTACCTGGGGAGCTGATGACGGCCCTCATAATAATTGGGGATTGAGTAAACCGGGCGAGATCATTCACGAAGCGGGAACCGTACGCATGGGAGATAATCCTAAATATGCTGTATTGAACAAATGGAGTCAGGCGCATGATTGTAAAAATTTATTTTGTGTAGATGGTGGACAGTTTGTTTCACAAGCTGATAAGAATATTACATGGACCATTCTTGCCTTATCAATGCGTGCATCGGAGTATATAATCGACCAACTTAAAAAAAATCAATTATAATGGATCGCAGAAAGTCATTAAAGTTAATTGCAACGGGCGCCATAGCATCCCCCCTGGCACTAGAAAGTTGTAAGACGACCACTGAAACAAAGGAAAAAAATAGCGAAAGTGTATTTAACCTGGATAGAAGTCCGGATGAACTTTTATTGGAGAAAAAAATTCTTGAGCAAGGCAAGTACTTTACCCCTCATGAAATGGCAACTTTAACAGTACTCGTTGATATTATTATTCCCGCTGATGCAATTAGCGAAAGTGCTAGCAAGGCGGGCGTTCCCTCTTTTTTAGATTTTATTGTACGAGATATGCCAAGTCACCAAATTCCAATGCGTGGGGGTCTACGCTGGCTTGATCTTTGTTGCATGAAAGATTTCAATCAGCCTTTTATTAATTGTAGTACAACTGAGCAGCTTTCCCTCATTGACCGAATTGCCTATCCCTCAAAAGCAGCAAAAGAAGATCAGCAAGGAGTTAGCTTTTTTACGTTATTACGAAATTTAACAGCCACTGGGTTTTACACCTCAGCTATTGGCGTAAAAGATATTGGTTATGCAGGGAACCAGCCAAATCAATGGAACGGAGTTCCTACTGAAATATTGGAATCGTATGGGATAGCCTATACCGAAAAGGATCAGAAAGATTGTATACGGTACGACAATCTATCCTAATGCTGCGATAGATTTTATTTAACTTGCCTCCATGATCTCCCCTGCTACCATACAACAGATAATGGCACGTGCCGACATCACTGATGTAGTGGGTAGTTTTGTAAAATTAAAAAAACGCGGAACTAATTTATTAGGGCTTTGCCCTTTTCACAATGAAAAAACGCCCTCTTTTACCGTTTCTCCCTCCAAAGAAATTTACAAGTGTTTTGGCTGTGGGAAAAGTGGAAATGTAGTGAGTTTTGTAATGGAGCATGAGAAATACAGCTATCCAGAAACTTTAAAGTGGTTGGCCCAACGGTACCAAATTGAAATCGAAGAAACACAATTAAATGACGATCAGCGAGAGGCTTTACAAACTGCAGACAGCCTTTTTGCTTTAAACCAATATGCACAACAATATTTTTCACACCAACTTTTAGAAACTGAAGAAGGTAAAGCGATTGGACTTAGCTATTTTGAGGAACGTGGATTTAATCAGTCCATAATCTTGAAGTTTCAACTGGGGTACAATCCAGAAGCAAAAGATTCATTCACCAAAGCAGCTATCCAACACCAATTCAACCCTGAATTACTGCTCAAGGCCGGACTGGTTTCAAATCGTTACGATAAATTACAGGACAATTATCGTGGTCGAGTAATTTTTCCGATTCATAATCACAGTGGAAAAGTGGTAGGATTTGGGGCAAGAATTTTAAAGACCTCCGAAAAAGCTCCCAAATACATCAATTCGCCAGAGAACGAAATTTATGTAAAAAGCAAAATTTTATACGGCTCCTATTTTGCTAAACAGTCCGTTGATAAACTTAATGAATGCTTACTTGTGGAGGGCTATACGGATGTACTTTCCCTTCACCAAGCAGGAATAGAAAACGTAGTTGCCTCGGGTGGAACAGCCCTTACTATTGATCAGTTACGTTCAATTAAAAAGTACACCAAAAATCTGACCATAGTTTACGATGGTGATCAAGCTGGAATTAAAGCAGCCCTTAGAGGCTTGGATCTAGCTTTAGAGGAGGGAATGGCTGTAAAGTTGGTATTAATACCCGATGGAGATGATCCAGATAGCTATGTAAATAAAGTTGGTGCTGCTGCATTTCGTGAATTTGTCAATAAGAATAAGAAAGATGTAATTCTTTTTCAATTAGAAGTGGCTTTACAAGAAGCCGGTACTGATTCCAGCCAAAAAGCTGCAGTGGTGAATAGAATTGCAGAATCGATTTCTAAAATCAACAAGGCAGAGGATTTTACAAAACAACAAGACTATATAAAAGAATGCGCTGCTATACTCAAAATTGAGGAAGCTGGTTTGCACCATTTAGTAAATAAGTTTATTCGAGACCGTATTGCACAACAAGAAAAGAAATTATCTTTTGAGGAAGCTAAGCAATTTGAAGAGAATGCCAAACAATCTGCGGCAGCAGGTTTTGACGATGCCACCTTCTCATTGCTTTTCAAAGACGATCTTCAAGAAAAAGAAGTAGCCAGAGTTTTATTGGAGTATGGCTTTCAGCCTTGGGTGAACGGTATTTCTGTAGCTGATTATTTATTTGAAGAAATTGACGAAAGTTTACTGGAGAATGAAAATGTCAAAACCTTATTTCAAGCCTACCGGGCAGAAGTACAAAAAGGAAATCTACCAAAAGGCCCCCAATTATTTGTTCATCATGCAGATCAAACCGTAAGTGCTTTTGCTGTTTCGCTTTTACATTTTCCGCATGAGGAAAGCAGTCGTTGGAAACAAGACTTTAGCCTGACACAGGGTTATCAATCTCGATTATTTGAAAAAGATTACGAGGATTTTATTGCTACATTGGCCCCAGATAAGAAAGAGAACCTACTTAATTATTTGCAGTCCGAGGAGGATAAATCCCCTGAGGCAATACAGTCAGCTATCCACTACTTAAAACTCCGCAAGATCAAGCGTATGTTATTAGAGAATCAGCGGGATCTTGAACATGAAAAAAACCAACAAGAGATTAATATCATGCTACAAACCCATGAGCACTTAAAAAGGGTTGAAAAAAGCCTAGCAGCTGCTGTAGGCTCTGTAATTATCCGTTAGCAACAATAGCCCCTACTTCACAACGTGTAAACCGGAGGGCGCTCCAAACATGATCCAGCTCAATCCTATCAATGCTTTCGTAACCCCCGCCAGTTAGTTGATTCCAACTTGATTCGCGATTGAGATCGGTAACAATTTTAGAAGTAGTCTTGGGGTATGCAACCCAAAACTTCGAATTTTCCTTTAAAGAAGGCATTACATCCCTCAGAATACCATTTAGTTGTACTTCGTTCACGGCAAACACGAGTGCAAAATCTATTTTCCTGCTTTTTAGCAAGGGAGTCACATTCTTAGCAAATGAAAGCTTACTGAACTGCTTTTCAATTGAGGAGGGTAAACCTTGAATCAATAAGTTTTTCTCGTCGTTCAGTTGCAATTTTTCAAAGAGGGACTGGGACATAGGTAAACTTTAAGAGGGCTGTAAAGTTACCAAAAATTGACGGATTTAAGAGGTAAAAAGCAGCTACAAAAGTGGTAAACAAGGACTAATGCCCTAAAAAAATGATTTACAAGGAATTAGGGCTTATGCTCTACGCTGTCTTTTCCTTTCAAGCCTTTCTTGCCTCTTTCTATCCCTGCCCTTCAGGATAGAGGCTTTGGTTTCTTCCCCTCTGGTCAGCCTTGCAATGTTGTTTGGATGGGTCAAAACTACCATGAATGCAACTGCAATTGCAAAGACACGGTATAAAGTACCATGAATGCAACTGCAATTGCAAAGACACGGTATAAAGGGTTTTCCACATTAAAAACTACAAGGATAAAGATGGGGAAAGCGATGCTAGCTAAGATAGAACTCAATGAAACAAACCGGGTGAGATATAAAACAATGAGGAAAATACCAGCACAACTCACAGCCGTGATAGGTGAAATTCCCAACACCATTCCAAAAACAGTAGCAACGCCCTTCCCGCCTTTAAATTCAGCCCAAATGGGGAATATATGCCCTAAAACAGCTGCCATACCCAAACCGGTCTGCAAGTTTTGAAACTGTATTTCAGCATCAAGATATTCAGGCAATAGCCAGGCTAATTGCACAGCAAGCACTCCCTTCAGCATATCCATGAGCATAACAAAAGTGCCCCAACGCGATCCTAAAACGCGATAAACATTTGTAGCCCCAGCATTACCGCTACCATAGTCGCGGATATCAATATTAAAAAACCGCTTGCTCACCCAAACTGAAGTGGGAATGCTACCTATCAAATAGGCTAATAAGATCAGGAGCAGTTCATTCATGCTTTAAGAGGTATCCAAAAATATAGTAATTAGATAACACCCTCAAAAATCGATGAATATGCTATGCCTTTTTGTTAAACAAAATAGATAGCCACCCCTCTTTATTTAAAACATTACCAAGCGTCAATTTTGTATTTGCAGCAGCTTCAAGCAATAGTTCTTTATCCTCTTCCAAAAAACCACTGACAATCAAAAATCCTGACGGCACTAAGGAATTCGAAAGTGCAGGGATAAACTTCAGTAAAACGGATCTGTTAATGTTCGCAAGTATTCCATCAAATTGCATTTCAGGGGGATATTCCGTTAACTGTAATTCTATTGCAACAGTTTTATTTAATTGAAAATTTTCAGATGCATTTTCAATACTCCAGACATCATTATCGATCGCAAAAACTGAAGCGGCTCCCATTTTACTGGCCAATACAGCCAGTACTCCGGTGCCCGTACCAAAGTCAAATACTCGTTTATTTTTTAAATCAAGTCTTTGCATTTGCTGGATCATCAAATAAGTAGTTGCATGATGACCAGTGCCAAAACTCATTTTAGGGTTGATAAGAATCTCATGCTGGACATTGCTAACGGGTGAATGAAAAGTAGCCCTTATGGCTGCAAAGTTTTCTACGCATACCGGATTGAACGAAGTTTCCCAACTTTCGTTCCAGTTAGATGGAGGAATTGTTTTGGTAGTATACACGCAGGCCTGTTGCGCGCACAATTCGTTAACCAATAAAGGCTGGAAGGCTGAGACAGGTACGTAAGCCTTAAGACATTCCGACTCCTCTAAAAATCCAGTATATCCAATTGCGTCTAGTGAAGCAATCAGAAAATGGGATTGTTCTTGCCCAATATTTTCAATCGTTAATTCTATGTAGGTTTCCATAAAAAAATGACCCTCGCGGGTCATTTAGATTATTCGTTTGTATCTCCTGCGTCGGAAGCAGTACGTTCCGGCTTAGGAAGCAAAGCTTTTCTTGACAACTTGAACTTACCCGATTTAGGATCTGTACCAATCAGTTTAACTTTCATCGGATCTCCTTCTTTCACAAGACCATCCAAGGTCTCCAATCTTTTCCAGCTTACTTCACTGATATGAACTAATCCTTGTTTACCAGGTAAAAACTCAACAAAAGCACCAAATGGCATGATTGATTTAACAACCGCATCATACGTATCACCAATTTGAGGAACAGCAACAATTCCCTTGATCCAGGCTACTGCTTTATCCACGCTTTCTTTGTTCGTACTAAAAATACTAACCTCTCCACGGTTATTAACTTCTTCAAGGTTAATTGTGGTTCCAGTCTCTCGTTGAATTTCCTGGATCACCTTACCACCAGGCCCGATAACAGCACCAATAAATTCTTTGTCAATAAACAACTTAACCATTCGAGGTGCATGAGGCTTCACATCGGCTCTTGCAGCAGGAATACATTCATACATGGCATCAAGAATATGAAGACGTCCCCGACGAGCTTGATCAAGTGCCTGACGCATCACCTCCATTTTTAGTCCATCAACCTTTATATCCATTTGCACACCACAAATTCCATCTCTCGTACCCGTTACTTTAAAATCCATATCACCCAGGTGATCTTCATCTCCTAAAATATCCGTGAGAATCGCATACTTCTCCCCTTTGGTGATCAATCCCATGGCTACTCCGGAGACGTGCTTGGGAATACCCACACCCGCATCCATTAAGGCGAGTGAACCAGCACAAACAGTGGCCATTGAAGATGAGCCATTTGATTCCAGGATATCACTTACAACACGAACTGTATATGGGAAATCACCGGATGGCATCATTTGCTTTAATGATCGTTGTGCTAAGTTTCCATGACCAACTTCACGACGGCTTTGGCCTCGCATCATTTTTACTTCACCGGTAGAAAATGGAGGGAAGTTATAATGCAAATAAAATTTAGAGTCTACAGATTTTGCTGCACTCTCCACCAATAATTCGTCCAAGGGAGTTCCCAAGGTAACTGTGGTTAAAGATTGTGTTTCACCACGAGTAAATAATGATGAACCGTGTGGTGAAGGGAGAACATCTACCTCCATATCTAATGGACGAACAGTTTCTAATGCTCTTCCATCCAGACGAACACGTTCATCCAAAATCATATCACGAACTACGTCATATTGTAGATCGCCATAGTAGGTTGAGGCTAATTTTTTTGTTAGATCGGGTAAGCTATCTGTTTCTGCGAGACCTGCATCTTGCTTTAGATAAGCCATTAATTCTTGCTTAATGGTATCAAAACGCTCACTCCGTTCGTGTTTACTAAAAGCTCCCTTTGCTACCTCATACACCTTGGGTTGTGCAAACGCATAGATCTTATCACGTAATGCGGTGTCTGAGGCAGGTTTAGTGTAGCTTCTTTTTTCAGTAACGCCTGCCAATTTACCCAACTCTTGTTGCGCTTTGATCTGGACGCGAATTGCATCATGCGCCAATTCTAATACTTTACACAAATCTTCTTCACTGCACTCTTGCGCCTCTCCTTCCACCATCATCAAGTTCTTTTCTGTGGCCGCAATGATAAAGTCCATATCCGAACTTTCCATTTGAGTGCGAGTAGGGTTAATAATAAATTCACCGTTCACTCTCGAAACACGCACTTCTGAGATCACTTCCTTGATTGGAATATCTGAAACTGCTAATGCTGCTGAGGCAGCTAAGCAAGCCAAAGCATCTGGCATAATTTCTGGATCACTGGAAACCAGTGTTACCAGCACCTGTACATCGCAGAAATAATCTTCAGGAAAAAGTGGACGTAACGCACGATCGATTAATCGGCTGGTCAATATCTCATAATCATTCAACTTGGCTTCACGCTTGAAAAAAGAACCAGGAATTCGACCTGCAGCAGCGAATTTTTCCTGGTAATCCACTGTCAATGGAAAAAAACTTTGCCCTTCTTTGGGCTCTTTGTTGGCTACAGCTGTAGCTAAGATTACACAGTTGCCCACACTAACTGTTACCGCTCCATCAGCTTGACGAGCTAAACGGCCAGTTTCCAGCGTAACTTCACGCCCTTCACCTAATTTAAAGGTGGTACGAATTGGTTGTTTTAACATATAATTTTTTTTAGGCTAGCAGGCATCCCCTTCAACTAATTGAACAGGTATAATCCTTAAACGGATTTGCCAATACCGGTAGGATATTGGCAAAAACAAAAACTAACCAGTGAATAATTTATTTACGGATTCCTAACTTCTCAATAAGTTGGCGGTAGCCAGTCAAATTGTGTTTTTGCAAATAGTTTAATAAGCGCTTACGCTTTCCAACTAGCTGCATCAGTCCACGATGTGTTGAGAAATCCTTTTTGTTGGCCTGTAAGTGACCACTAATGTGTGTAATACGTTCTGTGAGGAGCGCAATTTGACCCTCGATAGAACCCGTGTTTTTTGCAGATCCTGCAAATTGAGTTACGATACTTGCTTTCTTTTCTTTAGTAAGAGGCATCTTAAAAGTTTTAATTTTTCATCCGATTAGCCGATTCATCCGACATCAGGGGCGCAAAGTTAGAAATATTCCGTTGATGAACAAGGAAATAGGCAGTTTTTTTTCACTACAAAAACTTCATTTTGACTTGATTTTCAATCAAATGTTTAGATTTGGTCATGGAATTATCTGCAGACACGCGGACTATTTTAGGTCTTGCTTTGCCCACTGATCCCAGATGGGTTGATCTGGCTGCGCTTTCCCTGGAAGAAATTTTAACTGATCATGCCTTCTGTGAGCAAAAAGCGGCCATGACCTGTATTAGCCTCATACAGCGATATGCAACGCACGAAAAACTGGTTCATGCACTAGCCCCAATCGTTTCAGAGGAGTGGGGACATTTCAGGCTTGTGCTTGCCGAGATTAAAAAAAGAGGACTGAAGCTAGGAAGGCAACGAAAAGATCAGTATGTAAACGCATTACTTGAATTTCAACAAAAAGGAGGAGACCCCGAAGGACGCTTATTAGACCAATTACTTACGATGGCCTTAATCGAGGCCAGAAGTTGCGAACGATTTAAGAACCTAAGCGAAGGCCTATCAGATCCGTCTTTACGTAAATTTTACAGACGATTTATGGAGAGTGAAGCAGGACACTACACACTTTTTATTGAGCTAGCCGAAAACTATATCGAGAAAACAAGAGTACGTAAACGGTGGAAAGCGTGGTTGGATTTTGAGAAAAAAATCATGAAAACATTAGAAGTACGAGGTGACAGAATTCATTAAAATGATTCCAACTATTCCTATATCCCTGATCCATTATTTGCGACTCCCCAACCATGAAGAGGCTTGCCAGCTGTTATCAAATGGATTAATTAACCAGACTTGGATTTGTAAAACGCCTCTTTACGAGTTCCCCGTAGTCTTACAACAAATCAACCAGCATGTTTTTAAAAAACCGCTAGAGGTAGTGCAGAACCATCGATTGATCTATGAAACCTGGCAACAACAAGAATCCAATTGCTCCTTTAAAATTGCAGCACCTCTACCCTTTCCAGACCACACATTTATTTTCTTTGATGAAATGGGACAGGCATGGCGAATGCAAGAATTAATTGCAGACACAGTAAGTATCACCAAGCCAACCCATCTAAAACAACTTTTTGAAGCGGCTCGTTGTTTTGGAGAATTTGCAAGAATGACACAAAAAATTAATAGCCAAGCACTTTTTTCAACCTTGAATAATTTTCATAACCTGCGCTCTCGATACGAACAGTTTCAAACTTCGAAAACTACCGGAAATACAGACCGAATCAATCAAGGAGCCTCACTGATCTCGCAGTTAGAGAATAGAATAAAGTATGTTAGTCAGTTTGACATAATCACGCAGTCAACATTGCAATTTCCAGAACGAATTAGGCATCATGATGCGAAAATTGCCAATCTGCTTTTTTATAAATCATCCCATAAAGTTGCAGCTATACTTGATTTAGATACCACAATGCCTGGCTATTTCTTTTCAGATCTTGGTGACATGATTCGATCGATGGCAGGTAAAACTGACGAAAATCATACCACTCTACAAGACATCGGGATTGATGAAGTGGCCTATGATACCATCATCAAAGGCTATCAATCTTCACTAGAAAATTATAGCACACCTGAGGAAAATACATGGATACACTGGTCAGGGATTTGGATCATATACATGCAATGCCTACGATTTATAACTGATTATTTTTCTAATGACCAGTATTATCGAATTGAGTATCCGCAACAGAATTGGGACCGGGCTTGGAACCAGTTTTACCTATTAAAGTCGCTAGAAAAACATCTTTACCAAAAATTTAATTTTGATCCCCTCAACACTTAGTGTTTAGCTTTAAAATGCTTTAGTTCATCTGAAAAGTCTAAAAAAGGATAGTTTTTTTGTAAGGTATCAGCTTTTTCTGAAAATTGGGTAAGGAATTGGTGATGTGAAGGGCTATTGGCATGTTGGGGCCGATGACGGTAAGCCAGCTGTATTTTCTTGATCTGCTCTGCTAAGTCTTGAGCTTTGGGACTTAAACAAGTTTTCATAAAATGATCTATCACAAACGTAGTAGCGGCATAGTTGGGATGAACCAGGTCCACATCATAGAACCGGTAATCGCGCAATATATCCACCACCAGCTCATAAGCAGGAAAATAGTATAAACTTGTGTCTAATTCCTCTAGCTGTTGTATTGTTTCAAAAAGCCGAGCCTTACTTCTGTTGTTGTCTTGAACACCATCTCGAATGTGGCGAACTGGACTGATTGTAAAGAAAATGGATAGGGATGGATTCAGTTTTTTGATTTGTTGAATAGCAAACGAAAAGCTCTTGACCAAGTGATCAATTGGCATCAACTCTTTGCAAAACCAATTTGCAGGAGCTCGGTGGCAATTGGCTACCGGATCATTTACTTGTTTGGAGGCTAGTTTGGCCGAATCAGTTAATCGATATGAAAAGGAAGAACCTAATGTTACAATTAAAAAATTTGCTTGCTTTATAAACTGATGCGCCTGCTGAATCGAATTGTTGATACGTTGAAGTACAACGGCGGGGTTAGGATCTGAAAACCGCGAGGTTGATACGTTGAAGTACAACGGTGGGGTTAGGATCTGAAAACCGCGAGTGATGATTCCAGCTATACCAAATCCCATCTAATTCAAAAAGATCCTGCTGACCATACACGCGGGCACTGCAATAGTCATTAAATGCCTGTGTAATTGCGTCTGGCGAGAACAGAATACCGTGCGGATTTTGTAGAACATCAAATTTTAGGTCAGAAAGACCCGTCCCAATGTGCTCGGAGAAACATGAACCCACAAAAAGTAATTTGCTGGGATAGTTCACGAGTTGTGAAGGAGGTTTTATATTAATTGGCAGGGACCACTGCATGTTATGAAAAAAGTTGTTGTGCAATTTTTGCACATTTTATGAGCTGTGAGGAGTCTAGGTGGGTTTCCACTTTTTGTTGAGAAAACCAGTTGAACAGATTGAAGGTGTCCAGATTACCCACTCTTTCACTCCCTGTAAAAGGACAACCTCCAAATCCCCCCAATGCACCATCAAAGCGATTACAGCCCGCTTCAAATCCAGCCTTCACTTTTTCTTCCCAATTGCTTTTTTCACCGTGCAGATGAAGTCCTAAATGTGCTTCAGGAAACGTTTTAATGGCTAATGAAGTTAGTTCGTAAACCTGTTTAGGAGAAGCAAGCCCCACCGTATCCGCCAATGCAATAACGTCAACTCCCAACTTCAATTGCCATTCGATTAGTTCGAGTACCTTTTTATGACTGTAATGATCCCCATAGGGATTATCGAAAGCCATAGAGAGATATACAACCATTTCCTTATGAGCGGACTCACATAAGTCCTTTATTTGTTTAACAGTATCAAAAGATTCAGCAAGAGTTTGACGTGTATTCTTGAGTTGAAAGGTTGGCGACACAGAGAAGGGATACCCCAGTACATCAATGGCATGATGATTTATAGCATCGGTTGCACCACTAATTCCTGCCACAATAACTAAAAGTTTAGTAGCACTCCCACCCCGTATGATTCCATTTATCACTTCGGGTGTATCAGCCATTTGTGGTACAGCTTTTTTGGAAACAAAACTGCCAAAATCAAGCGTATGAAATCCTACTTGTAAAAGTGCATTGAAATAATCAATTTTTTGAGATGTGCGAATCAAAGAAACTAGTCCTTGCATGGAATCCCTTGGACATTCGATGAGTTGTAAACCTGAATTTCTCATACGCGTTACATCCGCTGTTTCATGGCTTCATACAAAATGATTCCGGCCGAAACAGAAACGTTTAATGAATCAAAATCTCCCTGCATGGGTATAAACACTGTTGAATCTGCCCCTTTTAGTAAGGCTGGATAAATTCCTTTATCCTCGCTTCCCAAAATGATACAGCAAGGAATTTCAAAATTTGCTTCGTGTAAAGAAACATCCCCCTTCATTTGTGTAGCATAAACCTGCACTCCATTTAAATGAAGGGTATCGATAGCTTTTAAGAGCGAATCAACTCTGCAAACCGCTATTTTTTCTAGTGCCCCCGCAGAAGTTAAGACAGCATCCTCTTGTAAAGCTCCTACTCCTTTATCTGGAATAATAATTGCATCCACCCCTGTACAATAAGCTGTGCGGGCAATCCCACCGATATTTCTTACATCAGTAATACCATCTAACATCAAGAAAAGTGGTGCTCTCCCAGCCCCTACTACCCAGTCAATCACTTCTTGCAGGGTTTGGTAAGTTATTCGGGATTTCAAAGCTACACAACCCTCATGATCACCTGCGTTGAAACTGTCTAATTTAACAGCAGGTACTACTTGAACAGGTACAGTAGCCAGCGCAGCCGCTTTTTTAAGTTGTACCAATAAATTGGAGGAAAGTGTTGCGCTGATATAAACTCTATCCAGTGACTCTCCTTGCTCCAATGCTTGTAATACAGTACGTGGACCCAGAATGAGTTTATTTTTTTTAGGTCGGGCTTGCTTATTTCTAAATGATTTCACTTGGCAAAGAAAGGAAAAAAAAGACCCGCTGTGAAATCAGCGGGTCTATAATAATTTACTTAAGTTTAGTTGAGTCGAAAAGCTTTTTTTACTTTGCTCACATAATCGAGCTTTTCCCAAGTAAATAATTCCACTTTTCTTTTAATCTGCTTTCCATTGGGGCCATTAAACACCTTTTCAACTACAGCAGGAACACGACCCATGTGTCCATAAGCAGCTGTTTCTGAATACATCGGGTTGCGCAATTTTAATCGCTGCTCAATAAAGTAGGGACGCATGTCAAAAACCTGCTCAACAATTTTTCCAATTTGACCATCCGTTAGATTAACTTTTGCCGTACCGTATGTATTTACATTGATACTCGTAGGTTTAGCTACGCCAATTGCATAGGAAACCTGTACCAGTACTTCATCTGCAACACCTGCAGCAACAAGATTTTTTGCAATATGCCTGGTAGCATAAGCTGCAGACCGATCCACTTTAGAAGGATCTTTTCCACTAAAGGCACCACCACCATGCGCTCCTTTTCCCCCGTAGGTGTCCACAATAATTTTACGTCCGGTCAATCCTGTATCCCCGTGTGGTCCACCAATCACAAACTTACCTGTGGGATTGATGTGATATTTAATATCATCGTTGAACAGCTTAGCGTACTTTTTATACTTGCTTTTAATACGAGGAATCAAAATATTGATTACATCTTTTTTAATACGCGCCAACATCTTAGCCTCCGCATCAAAATCATCATGCTGTGTAGATATTACAATTGCATCGATACGAACAGGTTTGTTATTGTCGTCATACTCCAACGTGACCTGGCTTTTAGCATCTGGACGCAAATACGGCATTTTAGAGTTTTTCTCTCTGCGAATGGTAGCCAGCTCAATCAATAAGTTGTGGGCCAGATCAAGTGCAAGAGGCATGTAATGCTCTGTTTCGTTAGTTGCATAGCCAAACATCATTCCCTGGTCACCCGCACCTTGCTCTTCTTTCTTTTTCCGGTCTACGCCTTGGTTAATGTCCGCTGACTGTTCATGAATGGCGGATAATATACCACAGCTATTTGCCTCAAACATATATTCACTCTTAGTGTAGCCAATTTTACGAATTACACCACGAGCAATTTCTTGTACATCCAAATAAGCCTTTGACTTAACCTCTCCGGCCAGGACTACTTGTCCAGTTGTAACTAATGTTTCACAAGCCACCTTTGATTGCGGATCAAAGGCAAGAAAGTTATCAATCAAAGCATCAGAAATTTGGTCTGCCACTTTATCGGGATGTCCTTCACTGACAGACTCAGAAGTAAAGAGATAGGGCATGGATTATTGGTTTAGGCCCACAAAGATAAGAGGAGTAAAGATTGAATGATTAAGGCTTGGAATAAATTATCCGGAGCCTTAGACGTTTAGATGGATTCAAATAGTTTCCGCCAGCAAAAACAGCCCTCCCATATGCAACAAGGTCATTGACATATACAGCACCCCAATATTTATATAAAGGCGAAAAAAGATTGGTTCTTCCAGGTGCGTATACACGAAGCTTAAAATTTGAAGAATCGTTTGTTACAATTTTTTGAACATAACGGGTGATATCAAAGCGATAAGTGCTATCTCCTAAAAGGTTCCCACCAAAACGACCATTATCATAAGCAAATGATCCATAGTTATCTCGTATACCCATATCCAGATCAAAGGTCAATGCCGTATCCCCTCTTGTGTTCACGCGATCCAACAGTAAACGTTGTGGAAATACAAAAGAAGATTGCTGTGGCGTTGGCAAGGGCGTTAAGATAAGTTCAGCTTTATGTACTATAACATTGCTTAGTGTATCCAAACCTGGAATGTTGATGGTCGCGTAGGAACCAGGAGTAGAAGCAATAAAAATCTTGTCGTCACGAGTCTGGTTATTGGTCAAATAGGTTGCCCACTCGCCGCCAGGCGTGCGCTTAACAAGGTTTGCCTGGGTAGTTTTACTGTGAAAGAATTCAGTAAATGTAGTATCAAGACTACCATTTTTTCTAACCCGATAATATACAATCAGCTTAGTATTAGCATCCGTCGGGTTAATATAGGTAAGCCCATTTCCTATTTGATCTGTTTTAACGGCAAATCCCCGAAATAATTTCTTGAAAATTGAGTCACTTCTATACCCCCCATTAGCGGTGGCGCTTGTATCATAATTAGTGAGCCTTACTCCAAAAGAATTATCCAAGGGTATACGTAAAACGTTCACCAGTTTGGTGGTATCTCTTCTACGAATCACCGTAACAGTATCTTTTAAGCGCTTTAATGTAAATGTTTTACTACCCAACTCCAACGGACGAACTGTAAAGTCTGGATGATCGTATCTGTAAAGTACCGTGTCCGTAAAGCCAGCTTGTTGAGATATTTCAAAAACGCGAAGTCGAGAGGTTGAGTTTGTATCCCCATATACGCCCTGATAGGACAAGGATAGTATTACAGAATCAACAGCCACCAGTGAATCCTTTTGATAAAAGGGGTAGATCATGGTGTTGGGCGGAAGAATTGAAAAATAACCGTCCGCTTTGAGTTGGCCGAAGGCATCATCCTGGTTGATGTAACCCAATGCCATCAAATCCGTAGAAAGGACACGCGAGGAATCTGGTAATAAAAAATTATCAGTTTCGGTCGATAAAACGGTCTCAAAAGTAGAAATGTTGTCAACAGGAGGAATCAACCCATTTCCTAAGGTTGTGGAATCATTGATTTTGGTACAACCTTGCCAAAAAGACACAGCCAACAACAAAATCAAAATTGAAAAGGAGTAGAATTTATGCAAACGCATTAGTAAAGGGTATTGAAAGTTACTTGGACGCAAGGTCGGTGTACAGTTGTAAATACTCTGTTAAATCCCCCTCTTCATTGTATAAAAGGGTCTTTTTACCTCTCACCTTGGTGAACTCTTCAGTAAGTTTCTTTTCGATCTTTTCAGCGCCGAATGTTATGGCGTCAGCAAAGCTAGCCCCACCGCGCTGTAATGCCGTGTTAGTACCTTCTTTAAAAACCTCTAGGTCTTTGTCTTTAAGAGATGGATGGATCAGTGCCTTTTTTAAAAACCCTGCACCTAATTTTTCCTTAAATGTATTTTGACCAATCGTATAAACTACTTTGCTGTGTGCAAATACAGGCTCTTTTTTATAAAGCGTCTTTAAGTAGGCAGGGATCAAACCAGTCATCCATCCGCTGCAATGGATAACATCAGGCGGCCAACCAAACTTTTTTACAGTTTCCATAGCTCCTTTACAAAAGAAAATAGTACGCAAATCATTGTCGTCAAACCATTTCTCATTTTCATCATGAAAAACGAACTTGCGTCTGAAAAGCTCCTCATTATCCAAAAAATAAACTTGTAAACGAGCGCTTGGAAGGGACGCTACTTTAATTTGTAGTGGCAAGTCATCGTTATCAACTGAAACATTTATTCCAGACAAACGCACAACTTCATGCAACCGATGACGTCTTTCGTTAATAACGCCAAAACGAGGCATTATACAACGAACCTCAAATTGGCTATCGTTGGCCTTGATTGCCAGCTTATTGACCATTTCTGCAAACTCGGTCAGCTCCAGGTAAGGAGACATTTCATTTGCAATGAACAGGATTCGTTTTTTTGCAGTCATAAGGTTTGCGAAGTTAGCAAATTAATCGGTCAACCACACTAATTTGCAAGCTGAAATGTCTAAACGACTCATTACCACCGGCCTACAATACATTGCCTTTTTGGGAATTGGGCTTCTCTTTGCCTGGCTGTCATTAAGGGAATTGGATCAGGAAAAATGGACTCAATTAAGAGCCTCCCTCCATAGTGCAAAAATGTGGCTAGTTATCCCCGTCTCGATGCTTCTACTATTGAGCCATTACTTGAGGGGGTTGCGTTGGAAATTATTGATTGATCCCATGGGACACCCGGTAAAACCAATGAATGCTTTTTTAACGGTACTGATTGGTTATTTGGTAAACCTGGGCGTCCCACGCTTGGGTGAATTCATTCGTTGCACAGCCCTCTCGCAGTATGAAAAAATAGAAGTAGAGAAACTTGTGGGCACTGTTATTGTCGAACGTTTGTTTGATGCGATCTGCTTGGTAATTGTGTTTGGATTAACCTTAGGACTCCAACCTGATTTATATGAAAAATTCAGCAGTGCAATTACAAAAACAGCCTCACCCACCCCTGCTGACAATAATCAACTTGCGGGCTGGGTTATTGCGATTCTCATCCTATCGTTATTAGGGTGGATGTTTTGGAAAAAGAAGAAAATCAATGATGTTTTACAACAAATTAAAACGGTAGCACAACGTATACTGAATGGGCTGTTCTCAGTCAGAAAACTTAACAAACCCCAAAGCTTTTTACTGCTTACCGCATTGATTTGGATGCTATATCTCCTTTCAGGCTTCATCGGCTTTATGGCTTTTGATGCAACTCGTATCTATGGGCTAAAAGAAGCGCTGACCATTCTTTCGGTTGGCAGCATAGGTATGATTATCTCACCGGGGGGAATTGGTGTATACGCCTACTTAATATTACATACCATGCAACAATACGGACTGGATTACACAAATGCACTTGCCTTTGGTTGGATTCTATGGCTCGTACAAACAGCAGTGATCCTTTGCGGAGGAGTGATTAGCTTTGGAATTCTGCCATGGATTAATGCCCCAAAAATAATTCAATAAATCGCTTATCATGAATTTTTCTAATTGGTTTACTTCTTCCACCCCTCATCCAGGTGTTAGTACCGGACAAAATTGGATTGAAACTGCACAAAAGCCAATTTCATCTTTTTCACCTGTTGATGGCAAACAAGTGGGTGCTATAATACCCGCTTCAAAAGAGGCCTATGAAGCTGCTATAAAATCTGCGGCAAAAGCATTTGAAATATGGCGAATGGTACCTGCTCCAAAAAGAGGAGAAATTGTTCGTCAAATGGGTGAAGCAATCCGGCTAAACAAGCAACAATTGGGTGAATTGGTTTCTTACGAGATGGGAAAAAGTTTACAGGAGGGCTTAGGCGAGGTGCAAGAAATGATTGACATCTGTGATTTTGCAGTTGGTTTATCCAGGCAATTACATGGACTTACCATGCATAGTGAGAGGCCTGGCCATCGAATGTATGAGCAATATCATCCATTGGGAATAATAGGTATTATTTCAGCATTCAATTTTCCTGTAGCCGTATGGAGCTGGAATAGTATGCTGGCCTGGGTTTGCGGCGATGTATGTGTATGGAAGCCGTCTGAAAAAACGCCACTTTGCGCTATTGCCTGTCAAAAAATAATCGCAACTATACTTCAAAAAAATAATCTACCAGAAGGTATAAGCGTTCTAATCAATGGAGATCGAGAAGTTGGTGAATGGTTAACATCAGATTCCCGCATTCCTCTGATTTCAGCAACTGGCTCAACACGAATGGGAAAGCAGGTAGCCACTACCGTAGGCGCCCGTCTTGGCAGAACCTTATTGGAGTTAGGTGGTAACAATGCCATTATCATAACGCCCGAGGCAGACCTTGACATTGCAATACGTGGAGCACTTTTTGGCGCTGTGGGAACAGCGGGGCAACGATGCACCACTACCCGAAGATTGATTATCCAGGAGAGTATCTATGAAAAAGTGAAAGAAAAATTGAAAGCAGCATACCAACAAATAAAAATTGGTAATCCCTTAGACAGCCAAAATCATATGGGGCCTTTAATAGATAAAGAAGCTGTAAACCAGTATCTCCGGGCTATTGAGGATTGTAAAAAAGCAGGCGGACAGTTTGTTGTAGAGGGAGGAGTACTAGAAGAAGAAGCTTTCAAAAGCGGATGTTATGTAAAGCCATGCATTGCTGAAGTAGAACATCACTTTCCGATTGTTCACCACGAAACATTCGCACCCATTCTATACTTAATCAAGTACCAAAATTTAGAACAAGCCATTGCTATACAGAATGAAGTGCCGCAAGGCTTATCCTCCTCTATCATGACACTCAATATTCGAGAGGCTGAACAATTCCTGAGCGCTGCGGGGAGTGATTGTGGTATCGCTAATGTAAATATCGGCACAAGCGGAGCTGAAATTGGCGGGGCATTTGGAGGTGAAAAAGAAACGGGGGGTGGACGTGAAAGCGGTAGTGATGCTTGGAAAATTTATATGAGAAGACAAACTAACACGATCAATTATAGCATGGAGATCCCTCTAGCGCAAGGAATAAAATTTGACTTTTAAAAAAATACCATGAAAAATAGACTTACTGCCTCCATCCTTTTTTTAGTTCTCAACACATTGTTCCTTCGGGCGCAAGAAATACCAAAAGGCTGGCATCTGTTGGATCGCGCTTCACAAGGCTACTTTGGAATTAGTCTTGATAAAGCTTATTCTTTCTTGAAAGAATCAAATAAAAAAAGTAACCGCGTCATTGTAGCGGTTATAGATTCAGGTATTGATACTTTACATGAGGATTTGAAATCAGTGCTATGGAAAAATCCAAGAGAGATCGCGGGCAACGGCAAGGATGATGATAAGAATGGGTATGTTGATGATTTATATGGATGGAACTTTCTGGGAAGTAAGGATGGATTGAATGTAACCAAAGACTCGTATGAGGCGGCCCGCGTTTATCATCGTTTTAAGCAAGCCTATGATAGTATTGACCCAGCTGTAGTAAAATTCAACGCGGCCGGCTTTGCACAATATGAAATGTGGCGTAGGGCTAAACAAGAAATAGCGCAAGGCAGTGAGAGTGCAGCAGAACTTATCATGTTAAAAAGAATCTATGCAAACCTGGTCAAAAGCGACAGTTTGCTACGTAAGTGTTTTGGGAAAGACACTTTCCTTGGAAAGGAGTTGGCCACGCTAACAGTTACTGAGCCTGAACAAAAAAAAGCAAAAAATGCGCTGTATAGCTTAATGTCAAACAATGATGCTTTAGAGACCACTAACGTCAGTTTTATAGGAGAGCTTAGTGCTTACCTGGATGGCTTAGCGTCTAAAGCGAATGCTGCAGATCAAGCTCCTTTTCCGTATCGTGCAAGTGTGGTAAACGACAATTACCAAGACATCAATGACCGTTATTACGGGAACAACAATATAATGACCAGCCCTGATGCAGCTATGCACGGTACCCATGTTAGTGGCATCATAGGAGCAATCCGGGGAAATGATAAAGGAAGCGATGGTATAGCAGATAATGTAAGCATCATGACCATCCGTGCTGTGCCAGACGGAGACGAGCATGACAAAGATATTGCGCTTGCTATTCGCTATGCAGTTGACAATGGTGCACAAATTATAAATATGAGTTTTGGAAAAAGTTTCTCGCCTGAAAAAAAATGGGTGGATGAAGCTGTTGCTTATGCAGCATCCAAGGATGTACTGCTGGTTCATGCAGCAGGAAATGATGGCAGAAATCTGGATACAAGCTACAACTACCCCACTTCTAAATTTTTAGATGATAAACGTGCTACAAATTGGATTACGGTGGGAGCAAGTGGCGACCCTGCAGCTGGTGGTGTAACAGCGGGTTTTTCCAACTATGGAAAAGAAGAGGTGGATGTATTTGCACCTGGTGTAAAAATTTACTCTACTGTACCAGGCGGAAATACCTACCAATTTTTGCAAGGAACAAGCATGGCCTCCCCAGTTGTTGCTGGACTGGCTGCTCTTCTTTTAGAGTACTTTCCTACGTTAAGCGCTAGACAAATTAAAGATGTGATTGAACGTTCATCCGTTCCGTTTACCGACTCAGTTCGAACTCCAGGTACTGGTAAATTAACCACACTCAATAATTTATCAAAAACCGGAGGCCTTGTCAACGCTTATGAGGCCGTAAAATTAGCAGCCACTATTAAAGGCGAGAGAAAGTTAGCGATTGCACGTACACCGGAAAAAACAGGCACCCTGCCTGCAACACCCAAAAAAACAAAAGGCTTTTAACGTAAAAGGACAGGTAGGCATCGTTTCTTATATTTGTAATTCAAGCTGGAAGCATGGGAAAGAAAATAGAAGATGTTGATGCAAATTTAACTGGGGACGGCATTAAGTTTGAAGAAGTCAAATCCAGTTGGTTTCGTCGCATAAAAAAAGGGATTAACACAAAAACTTCAGAAAAGAAAGAAACACCTGAAGGACTTTGGAATAAATGCCCTGAATGTGGCCTGATAACAGTTGCTCTTGAGTTAGAGGAAAACTTACATGTTTGCCCAAAATGCGATCATCACTTTAGAATTGCCAGCGAAGATTATTTCCATTTATTATTCGATCAAGGCGAGTATACGGAGCTATTCACCTCCATTCGTAGTAAGGACAAGCTGGGCTTTACTGATTTAAAGCCTTACCAAAAAAGATTGGAAGACATATGGAGTAAAACAGATCTGAAGGATTCGATGCGAGTTGCTACCGGACAGGTTCACGGAAAAGGTCTAGTAGTAGCTTGTATGGATTTCGAGTTTATTGGAGGCTCTCTGGGTAGTGTGATGGGAGAAAAATTTTCCAGGGCAGTTGACTATTGTATTGCCAACCAATTGCCTTACCTGGTTATTTCAAAAAGCGGTGGAGCTCGAATGATGGAGAGTGCATTTTCACTCATGCAACTTGCAAAAACCAGTGGGAAACTATCCCAATTGAGCGATGCACAGCTCCCCTATATCTCACTGCTTACCGACCCCACATTTGGTGGCATTTCCGCCTCCTTTGGCATGTTAGGTGACCTAAATATCGCAGAGCCTGGTGCCTTGATAGGTTTTGCAGGTCCACGCGTAATAAAAGAAACAATTAAAAGAGATTTGCCCGAGGGTTTTCAACGAAGTGAGTTTATACTTGAGCATGGTTTTCTTGATTTTATAGTTCATCGTAAAGAACTGAAAGAAAAATTAGCGCAGCTGATTTCCCTTTTTAAATCGTAATGATTTCATTAATTAATCGGCAAGCCACTTTTACTTACTTCATTGAAGACAAATTTGAAGCAGGTCTTCAGTTGTTAGGTACTGAGGTAAAATCTCTTCGGGAGGGAAAAGCAAGTTTTAATGATGCCTATTGCCTGCTTGAGGAGGGCGAGGTATGGATCAAGTCACTTCATATCGCCCCCTATAGTCATGGTTCGCACGCTAACCATGATCCAATTCGAACACGAAAATTGCTGCTGCAGAAAAGAGAGATAAAAAAAATTGAATCTCGGCTAAAAGAAAAGGGATATACCGTAGTTCCACTAAAGATATTCTTTAGTTCTAAAGGATTTGCCAAGGTTGAAATAGGCCTTGCCAGAGGTAAAAAGCAAGCAGATAAAAGGGAATCCTTAAAAAAGAAACAAGCGGAACGTGAAATGAAAAGAGACTTATCCAATTAATCAGCATTGAACAACTCAGGCTGCGCTTCCCCCGCTGTTTTTGATTTCACCCACTCCATTTCTGTTGATTTACTATAATCCGCCAATTTAGTTCCAACTGTTTTCCAACCCGTTACTTCTGCTATTTTATTAATTTTCAATTTAGCCTTTCGCAATTGTGCTCCCCTTCCTTGCTGTATGGCTAAAACAGGCTCATTTTCGGTAGTAACTGCCTCGACATAATTCTCTGCCCCTTCTTTAATAAAAATGAATTTTGTTTTTAACGTACTAGTCTCCACCAGGAATCGTTTAACCAAATATTGTTTTTTATCAAGATCAGCATAAACGGCCGTGATTACAGAAGAAGGATTAAATTTTTCAATGAGCAGTACTTTTTCGGGATCAAACTTCTGAGTTACTTCCTGGTCACATATCTCATATGCACCTTCTTGATAAATCACTAAAATTTTTTCTTCCGGCTCAAAGGAACCAATTAAAATTCCTTTGTTTTCTGTATTCAATCGGCCAAATTTATCATCAAACCAAAGCTGCTTTGCGGTTGAAACACGAGCCTTACCCGCCTCTTTGAATTTAACAGAACGAATGGGGTATTTAGTTACCTGGTTTCCCAAGCTACTTCTGCCCTTCACTGCTAATTCCTCAAAATAAAAATCAAATTCCTTGATTCTTGCCGTACAACCTGCGGATAATAGGATTTTTACAACTTCGGCTTCACCGTTAGGATTCACACTTAGGTAGTGAACCTTACTTTTTTCATCTCCTTTTGTCAGATCATACTCCTTGTCTCGCGTAACACCGGTTACATTAAATCGTTTTGCATAACTCACCCCACCCTTTCCATCGGCATATATCAAATTATAAGTAGTCCTTTCGTCATTTTTATGAAAAATAGCTACATGCAAAATATCTTTTCCGATAAACGATTTTTCGGCCACTTTCACCACTTTCAATATCCCCCTTCTTGTAATAGCAATAATATCATCTAGGTCAGAACAATCAAACAGGTATTCATCTTTCCGAAGGCCGGTACCAATAAATCCTTCCTCCCGATTTACATAAAGCTTTGTGTTTACAATTGCAACTTGCTTAGCTTGGATGACCTCAAATTGCTTTATCTCTGTTTTACGTTCACGACCTTTTCCATATTTTTTCTGAAGATTCTCATAATAAGCAACAGTATAATCAATCAGATTCTCCAAGTCATGCTTTACTTGCTTTAATTCGGTCTCTAATTGTTTGATCTGGGCCTCAAGTTCTGCAATATCCAACCGGTAAATTCTCCGAACTGGCTTCTCCGTCAATTTTACGATATCCTCACGCGTAATGGCCCTTTTTAATTGTTTCTTGAAGGGATCGAACGCCTTATCAATTGCTTGTAAAACCTTCTCCCAGTCTTCGTGCTTTTTTTCTAATTCCTTATAAATCTTTTCCTCAAAAAATATTTTTTCTAAAGAAGAGTAATGCCATTTTTCTAATAATTCAGCCTGACGAATTCGCAATTCCTGTTCCAAAAGCCCCTTGGTGTGATCCACCGACTGTTTAAGAAGATCTTGTACATTCAAAAACTGGGGACGCTGATCTGCTATCACGCAAGCATTGGGGGAAAGCGAAACTTCACAATCAGTAAACTTATACAGCGCATCAATGGTAATATCGGCGGAAATCCCAGCTACAAGATCAATCTGCACTTCCACCTCAGCAGCGGTGTTATCGGTAACTTTTTTTACCTTAATTTTTCCTTGATCATTTGCCTTAACTATAGATTCCATTAGCTGCGTGGTGGTAACACCATAAGGCACGCTTTTAATCAGCAACGTTTTTTTATCTAATTCTTCAATATGCGCTCGAACTTTAACTCGACCACCCCGCTTACCTTGATCATAATCAGCCACATCGATCATACCACCCGTCTGAAAATCAGGGAATAATTCAAATCGTTTTCCACGCAAATATTTGATAGCAGCCTCAATCAGCTCATTGAAATTGTGTGGAAGGATTTTTGTAGAGAGTCCAACCGCAATACCTTCAGCACCCTGTGCAAGCAACAAGGGGAATTTCATGGGAAGCGTAACAGGCTCATTTTTACGACCGTCGTAACTTAACTGCCACTCGGTTGTTTTTGGGTTGAAGGCAACTTCCCCGGCAAATTTACTTAGTCTTGCCTCGATATATCTTGATGCAGCCGCATCATCACCCGTTCGCACATCTCCCCAGTTACCTTGCGTATCAATTAATAGATCTTTTTGACCAAGGTTTACCAGCGCGTCGCCAATACTAGCATCACCATGAGGATGATATTGCATAGCCTGTCCAATTACATTGGCCACTTTATTGAAGCGACCATCATCCATTTCTTTCATGGCATGCAAAATCCTACGCTGTACAGGCTTTAAACCGTCATCGATTGCGGGTACAGCACGTTCCAAAATAACATAAGAAGCATAATCCAAGAACCAATTCTTGTATTGTCCAAGAATTGAATTTTCTTTTGCACCCTCCATGGGTAATATCTTATTTTTTGAGACCGCCATGTATTACAAATTTACTGATCCTGTAGCGCAACGGCGCCACTTTCTCCGCTATTCAAACGAATATCTAAGTCCCTCCACCCTTTTTCCCATTTCCCATTTGTTTCAATCAATCCCTCGGTTGCAAGTTGATGTAATCGCCATTGAAGAAATACATCACCTGTTTTTACTTTCATTTTTAATTGCGCTTGCGCAACAATCCGTAAAGCACGCTGCCATTCCTTTGTGAGGAGGCGTTTTAAATCCGCATCAAAATATGAAAATTCCTTGCCGAGTAATTTTTTTCCGCCTTCTAATATTCTTACACCTGCATTTTCTGCCATTAACCGATTCCATTCGTCTGGATCAATCTCAAACTCGCTAGCAGTGACTGGCCTCGCTAATTTTTTTGCTTTTACAAATTCACGAGGGGGAATTTCTTCTAACCAAGTTGGATAAAATAATTGACCTTTTTCATTAATAAAAGGCAGATTATTTAAGTATAGTACATGAATACGCCCTTGCCAATTTTTAAGCTGCGAAATCAGCCAAAAATAGCCTGATACATCATGCTGGTTTTGCGCCATCCATATCCAGCACTCCGCAGCAGCATCTTCTTCTAGCCACTGTTGTATGGTAGTAGCAACACCTGCATCATCCACTTGTGGGGAGGCGGGTATACTACCATAGGAAGTGGTTTCAAAACAGGATTTCCACCAATCTAATCTTATTTGTTGACCTTCCTCCGTATCTAAAGCTTGTAGGGGACCTACTGCATAATCGTCTCGCACTAATACAATTGGCCCGTCCAGTGTAGCGTCTAGTGCTTGAACTTCTTTCAAACGAGCAAGGTCAGGTTCATTAAATAAAACGTGTAGCATGTATAACTTATTTAGCAGGCTTTATTAGATAATATACACAGGTAGTAAAATAATTCCGCAGCCAGGGAATGGCAGCAAGCCAAGTAAATTGCTGGCGAGGTTTCCATCCAAATTTCCACTGATAGATGGGATTGATGAGATAATGTAAACGTTGCAAAATGACATAGTCGGTTGCTGAACAAATCGATTCAAATTTTTCAATGGAGATACGTGTTTGCCTTATTTCAATCAACTCATCAACAGGTTCGTTATTGATGCGTAAAAGTGCTTTGTAAAGTGTCAGCGGTAATAGGTGAATGTAAGGGAGACGGGAAATAAATGAGCGGGCTATTTGCTGGTGTCCGCCAAAGGGCATTTGCCAGGGTGGAAATCCAAAAAAAATAACCCCTTGAGGATTCAATAAAGAATGTAACAATCGAAAGAGTTTGGATTGATCATGAATATGTTCTATGACATCCTTTAAAAGAATGATATCAAATCCCCCCTTTAGATCTTGAATCAAATCAGTTTTATAAATATCTTTTTCTATGTAAAACAACTGCCCACGGCCTATCTCCTCCCACAAGAACCCGCAGGCCCATTCCACACGCAATGGATCCAATTCAACACCTACGGCCTTACAACCTATTTCTGTGAAAGCCCGCAATACTCCTCCTTCTCCTGCACCAATTTCAAGGACACGCATATTACTATTGATCGAAACAGACTGTTCGATAAAGGGCAAAACATACCTTACCGCATTTTCATATTGAATTTGGAAATAACGATTTCGATCCTGATGAAATTCAAACATGTATTAGGAATTAACAGCGTCCTCCACTTTGTCAAGCTCAAAACGAAGATTCTGAATAATGAAATCCTGTCTATCTGGTGTATTTTTTCCCATGTAGTACTCCAATAAATGCTGTATATGATCTCCTTGCTCTAACCGCATTAGCTGTTTACGCATGCCCGTACCAATAAACTGAGCAAACTCATCTGGACTTATTTCACCCAGCCCTTTAAAACGGGTCACTTCTGGCTTGGCTCCTAATTTTTTCATGGCAGCCTGCTTTTCCGACTCACTGTAACAGTAAATAGTCTCTTGTTTGTTACGAACACGAAAAAGCGGTGTTTCTAGCACATAGACTTTTTCATGTTTTACTAAATCAGGGAAGAACTGAAGAAAAAATGTCATGAGTAACAAACGAATATGCATTCCATCTACATCCGCATCAGTGGCTATTACAATATTATTATATCGAAGTCCCTCTAAGCCATCCTCAATGTTGAGAGCATGTTGCAGTAGATTAAATTCCTCATTTTCATATACCACTTTTTTAGTGAGCCCAAAACAATTGAGCGGCTTTCCTCTCAAACTGAAAACAGCCTGTGTCTCTACATTCCTGGCTTTTGTAATGGAACCGCTGGCACTATCCCCTTCCGTAATAAAAATGGTGGTTTCCTGTTGCTTCGCCAGAAACTCTTCTTTCCCGCGTGTTGGCGCCTCTTCATTCAAGTGAAAACGACAATCACGAAGTTTGCGATTATGAAGGTTTGCTTTTTTTGCCCGTTCATTTGCTAACTTTTTGATACCCGCCAACTCTTTACGCTCGCGCTCACTCTGTTCAATTCGTTTTTTAAGCGCCTCAGCAAGTGTAGGATTTTTATGCAAGAAATTATCCAATTCCTTGGACAGAAAATCACCCACAAACTGTCGCATTGTAGGCCCTTCGATGTCTACATTTACTGACCCTAACTTAGTCTTAGTCTGCGATTCAAATACCGGTTCCACCACACGCACTGAGATAGCAGCAACAATTCCTGTGCGAATATCAGAGGCGTCGTAGTCTTTTTTGAAAAAATCGCGTATGGTTTTTACATAGGCTTCTCGAAACGCCTGTTGGTGAGTACCCCCTTGAGTAGTATGTTGCCCATTTACAAAGCTGTAAATATCTTCCCCGTAATCATTTGTGTGTGAAATCGCTACTTCAATGTCATCTCCAGTCAAGTGTATAATGGGGTAACGAAGTTCATCTTCATTCGTTTTTCTTTGTAGTAAGTCCAATAATCCGTTTTTGCTTAAAAACGTTTTTCCATTAAAATTAATCTTTAAGCCCGCGTTTAAAAACGCGTAGTTCCATAACTGATTTTCAATAAAATCATAGATAAACCGATATCCCTTGAATACTGTTTCGTCAGGTGTAAAACTAACTAGGGTACCATTGGGTTGATCCGTCTTAGCCTCCTTATATTCTTTTACCAATTCCCCTCTTGAGAAATCAGCTGTTTTTTCCTTTCCTTCGCGATATGCTGATACTTTAAAGAAAGTACTTAAGGCATTTACCGCTTTTGTTCCTACCCCATTTAACCCAACCGCTTTTTGAAATGCCTTACTATCATATTTGGCTCCCGTATTTATTTTACTTACAACATCGACCACTTTCCCCAACGGTATTCCCCGACCATAATCTCGAACGGTAACCGTTTTATCCTCAATCGATAAATCAACTGCTTTCCCATAACCCATGGTGTACTCATCGATGGCATTATCTATTACCTCCTTGATTAAAACGTATATACCATCGTCTGGAGAGGCGCCATCGCCCAACTTACCAATATACATACCTGGTCGTAAGCGAATATGCTGCTTCCAGTCTAAGGATTGTATACTATCCTCTGTATACGCTACTTCTTTTTTTTCTTTTTCTGTTGCCATGAGTTAGTGTGGACAAATATAATGAATCAGCTGACCCTAATTAGTGGAATAATGATAGCAGTTCTGCAGCATGTGTTCGTCTTTTATGATCAGGATCAAAAAAGCGGTAGGTAATAGAGTAATCTTTACCTATAATAAAAACTGACGGAACTGGTAACGCTGGTGGATTAGGCTGGTTAATCTTTGCTAAATCAATTGAACCACTTCGATAACGAGCTAATTGACTTTCTGAAAGAGAATAACTAACATCATAAAGCCGCGATATCAATAGAGCAGAGTCATGTAACAGGGCAAATCCAGCCTTGGTTTTCTCTAGCGTTTTTAACCGACTTTCTTTTGACTCTGGGGAGACGGCTATGACGGTAACGCCTTTATCGGTAAAATAGGATAACGAATCCTGTATACGTGTAAGTAATCGAGTACAGTGTGGGCACCAATAACCTCGATAGAAAATAATCAGTACGGGCTTTTTCTTGGCTGCCTCTCTCAACTGAACTGGACGGTCAAATTGGTCAATCCCCTTGAAATCGGGCGCTTTTGCACCAATAAATAGTCCCTCAGGTAGCCCTTGTGAAAAACCACAAAACAAAAGACTGAAAAAAAAGACAAGTAAAAGCCCTTTTTTAAACATGATTGCCAAAGCTTATTGCAAGTTTCTGAAGTCAACAGTAACCAATTTGCTAACTCCAGGCTCCTGCATCGTTACCCCATAAATCACGTCAACTGTGCTCATGGTCATTTTATTGTGCGTAACAATAATGAACTGCGAATTTTCACTGAATTGACGAATCATATTCGTGAATTTTCCAACATTGGCATCATCCAAAGGAGCGTCTACCTCATCCAGAATACAGAATGGTGCTGGCTTAATGAGATAAATAGCAAAGAGTAATGCAGTGGCAGTTAATGTTCGTTCTCCCCCACTTAATTGTGTCAAGGAAGTAGGACGTTTACCTTTTGGCTTTGCTACCACGTCAATACCGCTTTCGGCTATATTCGTAGGATCTTCTAGAACAAGATCACACTGGTCATCTTCAGTAAATAATGTTTTGAACACTTTTTGAAAATGAGAACGAACCTGTTCAAAAGTGTCCTGGAATTTTTGATTTGCAGTCAATTCAACTTCCTCTATTGTTTTCAAAAGACTATCCTTAGCCGTTACTAGATCTGTTTTTTGTTCCAGGATAAAGTCATAACGCTTTTTCATTTCAGTAAAAGCCTCAATAGCCGTTGGATTAACTTCCCCCAAATTCTCTAATCGTCTTTTCATACGATCAACTGAGGCTTGTAGTTCCTCCAAGGGTGTTTCTGTAGCCCTAGACTCTCCCAAAATGGATTCAAGATCTAATCGAAACTCAACACTCATGCGTTCCTTCATACCGGCTAACTGAAGTTTCAAGTCATTCAGCTTGTCTTTTATAGCCGCCAGGAGAAACTCCACTTGCTCTTTTTCCTTTACCTGCAAACGAATGGAGCTTTCTTTTTCCGATAATTGATTGCGAAGGTTATAGTAGGCCTGATCTGCCGTATTTAATAATTTTTCCTGCTCCTCTTTTTCGCGAAGGAATTGCGTGAGTGATTTCTCAATTTCATCTAAGGCAGTAGCAGACTCCTCATTTAGCTTTAACGTGTCTTGTACCTGTGTAGTGCTATCCGCTATTTGAATTTGTAAATCGGATAGCTGACTGTTTTTGAAGTCAAACTCTTGGCGAAGAGAAGCAATTTTATTTTGTTGACGGGAAACACCCAGATTAAAATCATTAAACTGACGGGAAGCCTCCTGATAAGAAGCCTCCCCCAATCGAAATGCTTCTTCAGCTACTTGAAGCTGTTGCGTATTTTCTTGCAGTAATGCTGTCAAACTGGACAGCTCCCCACGCACAGTGGCAACCGACTGTAAAGTTTGCTCAATTTGCGAACGAATTTCAGTTTGTCGCTGCTCACCAATTTGTTGAGAAGCAGCAATATTCTCAAGCTTATTCTGAAGCGCAAAAACTTCATTAGTTAACTGCAAAATCTCCTTTTCAGTTTGACGCAATGCAGTTTCTCTCAAATCTTCATTAAAAGCAATTACCTCATTATGCCGTACTTGAATTGCAGCCCGCAACTGCTCCACCTTTTCGCCCTGCGTTTTTACAACTAACAGTAACTTCTCCAGATTTTTAACACGCCCGATCTTGTTTCCTTCAAATACGCCAATACTACCTCCAGAGAGTGAAACTTTGCCCTTTACATACCGACCACTTTTTTCAATTACAATTTGACCTTGACTATTTTTTAAAATATCCTGATTATCCGTAATGAAAACGTTACCTAATAAATGGGCAGCCAGATTTCTGTAACGATCCTCCACCTCTATTACATCAAGTGCAGCAATTGCACCCTCTAATGAAGAACTAGGGGTAGCAGTAAGGGCATTAATTTGATCCAACAAGAAGAAATTTGCTTTTCCTTTTTTATTGGCATCCAATAATGCAATAGCAGACAATCCATCTGTTAAATTATCCACTACATAGTAACTCAAATAAGGTTCCAGCACATTCTCAAGTGCCTGACGATACTCTTCATTAACATAAAGCACATCAGACAAAATCGGAACGTTAGCTTTCCACTCCGGGTTATTATGCAAATATTTTACCGACTCGGGATAGCCCTCCATCGAGTCAATCATATTTTTAAGTAAATCGTATTCGTTTTTCTTTGCATCCAGTTTTCGACTCTCCTCCGCGAGTTCTCCCCTCAATTGCTCTAAGATAGCCTGTGTTTGAAGAATCTGATCTTTGGTACGGTCTTGATGTTGCTGTAGTTGATCTAAGTCCGTCTTCTTTATTTCGAGTGATTTTTCTTTTTCTTCACGCTCGATGCTTAGCTGTGTCGATTGTGACTCTCGTTGCTGTTGCTCAGCTTCTAGTTGCTGTAGAGCCCTTTGTAAGTTTGCCACTGAGGTATCTGCAACTGCCACCGTTTTTTCTGCATCAAATTGTTTGCGCTGTGTTTGTTGATAGGATTGACGAGATGCTTCCACTTGTTGGCGCGCTTGCTCCAACTGGGCCGCTTTTTCTTGCACAGCTTGCTCAAGTTTTAGATGCTCCTCCTGTAATTGGGCAAGCACCTGTTCTTCCTCACTAATTTGTTGACTAGTGAATGACAGACTTTCCTGCATTCCTTTTTGTTGACCATCGGCTCGATCCAAAAACTGCTGAAGTGACAACAGTTTTTCTTTAAGATGCTCAATTCGCTGTGCGGCCAGGTTACGCTCATTTTCTTTTAAGCGGTAAGCTTGTTGTAATTCATTAAAAGCCTGCTGTTGTTGCTGCAGACTTTTTTCCATTTCAAGAAAATGAAGCTTTTCAGCTTCCAGTGCAGCTTCCTGGGTGGCAATTGCTGCTTCTAATTGATGCTTACGATCAGTTTCCTTTTCCTGTTGTTCATTTAAATCTTTGTAAGAAAGATTAAATCCTTCTAACGAGGCTTTTGCTAATTCAATACTGACCTCACGATACTCATTTTTTATTTCATGATACTTTTCAGCTTTCTTGGCTTGACTCTCCAGTGATTTCAATTGGTTGTTGATTTCAAAGAGAAGATCCTCAATTCGCGCCAAGTCTTGCTCGGTAGCCTCTAATTTTGATTTAGCCTCCTTTTTCCTTGTTTTATAAATGGAAATACCTGCGGCCTGTTCTAACATTTTTCGACGACTATTGTCCTTGTCCTTGATCAAATCATCGACCATATCAAGAGCAATAATGGCGTAACTATCGGTACTAACACCTGTATCCATAAATAAATTCTGGATATCTTTTAGGCGACATTGCACATCATTTAAACGATACTCACTTTCACCGCTTTTATAAAATTTTCTTGAAATTGTAACGGTACTAAATTCAGTGGGTAATAAGTTTCGTGTATTTTCAAAAGTCAAACTAACTTCTGCAAGACCGCTTGCCGAACGAGTCTTAGACCCATTGAATACTAAACTATCCAGGTTCTCGCTTCTAAGATGACTGATCTTTTGTTCACCAATTACCCATCTTATGCTATCAACAATATTCGATTTGCCACACCCGTTTGGCCCCACAATTCCAGTAACGCTTTCATCAAAATTGATTACAGTCTTATCCGCAAAACTCTTGAATCCCTTGATTTCTAATGTCTTTAATCGCACAGTTCAAACTTTTTTTCTTAATGGCGAATTTAGCAGGAAATACCCAAAATGACAGAGTCATTCTAAACTCAGTTATTCACATGACCCCATAAAAATTGTGAGAAGTTTTAAACTGAATGGGTCGCAGTGAGCCAAACAGATACGCCAGCGGAAGAAGGCTTTTCGACTGCTTGAACACAGATTAGCTTTTTATCCACTAAAACCTGAACCAACCAATATCCTCCCATAAAAAAGGACTGCTTAATGATTCCAAGTACACCCTCTTTGGGCTGGCTTGAAATAGCCAGTTGAGCGGGTCTCACGATTATTGGAAAATTTGCAACACCTGCCTTACTAAATAATTGAATTAATGCTTTTGGGTCATTTTCGTCAATGCTGGTAAAGGGGCCCAAAAGACCGGCAGCATAGGGATTGAAGGGGCGGTAGTAGACAGTAGCGGGACTGCCTTGTTGAATGATTTTACCTTTCTGTAAAAGAAGTAAATGATCTGCCCATGATAACAAATCAGACCCGTCATGAGACACTAAAATCATAGTCAAAGAAAAAACGGTAGTCAGTTCATCCAATACCTCTTTCATCTGACTTTTATGAGCCGGATCGAGGTTGGAAAAAGGTTCATCCAGCAAAAGAAGGGAGGGTTTTTTTAACAGTGTCTTTGCGAGTACAATACGTTGACGTTCCCCCCCGGATAAGGCCGTGGTTTTTCGTTTTAAAAGGTGATCGATTTTGCAAATCGATACGATATGTGCCGTTTCCTGCGGATCCAGCTTGGTAGCCATTTCTAACTCCTCCTCCACCCTGTAATTATTTCTTAACTCAAAATGCTGGCTCACATATCCGATTGCAGGATGTCCGGGCAATAATTGTTCTTCGGGACCCTTAATTTTTACACCATCCAGCAAAACTTGCCCGCCATCGGGTTGTAACAACCCAGCAATGATCTTTAATAAAGTTGTCTTGGCAGCGCCTGTTTCGCCTGCAATACCAAGCTTAATACCCCTTTCAATTGAAAAGCTGAGTTGATCAATGATCTTATCCCCCTGGTAGGTTTTGTCAAGCTGCTGAACGGTTAAAAAAGGCATCCGTCGAAAATAAAGCATAGTTTTTGATCTAACTTTTCTGTTTTTAAACTGTTATCATCACATGGAAAAATTTACAATCGATCAAATCAAAACTTGGGATCGGTTTTACCGTGGAAACTTCATTAATTCCCTCAGTGGGTTTAAAAGTGTAAGCCTAATTGGAACAGCAAATTCGGAAGGAATTCCCAATCTTGCTATTTTCAGCAATATTGTACACTTAGGTGCTGATCCTGCCTTGATTGGTTTTATAAATCGCCCCATCGAGGCGGCTCCTCACACGCTAGAAAATATACGAGACACCAAATCCTATACAATCAATCATATCCATTTTGATATTTATAAACAAGCTCACCAAACCAGTGCTAAATACCCAAAGGGCTGCAGTGAATTTGAGAAAACCGGATTAACACCAATCTGGCAAACGCCCATTCATAGTCCCTTTGTAGCCGAAAGCAGAATTCGTTATGCACTTCAACTAGAGGAGATCATTCCAATTCGTCAAAACAATACTTTTTTTGTAATTGGATCAATTACACACGTTTTTTTAGATGAAGCGCTACTGGACAAAGATGGTTTTATTAACATAGATCAAGCCAACAGCCTTACCTCACTTGGGATCGACGGATATTACCGGACTGAAATAATCAGCAGGCTACCTTACGCAAAAGCAAATTCCAATTAGAGTTTTCCCTGGATATCCAAATTTGACCCAATAGCTACCTGCTTTGCAACCTCATATCCAGCATCAGCATGACGAATAACTCCCATTCCCGGATCGTTTCGTAATACACGTGATAGTCTCAACGCTGCTTCCGGTGTGCCATCTGCTACTATTACCATACCAGCGTGAATGCTAAATCCCATTCCCACTCCACCACCATGATGTAAACTAACCCAACTTGCGCCACCGGCGGTGTTAACTAATGCATTTAAAATAGGCCAGTCTGCAACAGCATCACTCCCATCTAACATAGCTTCCGTTTCTCTATTTGGGCTTGCAACACTTCCAGTATCCAGGTGATCTCTACCTATTACCAAGGGTGCTTTCACTTTTCCAGTTCGAACCAGTTCATTGAAGGCTTGACCCGCTAACTCACGCTCTCCCTGACCCAGCCAGCAAATACGTGCTGGCAGACCTTGAAAAGCAATCTTTTCTTTAGCCATTCGCATCCATCGGTTTAACCCTTTGTTTTTGGGGAACAGGGACAATATAACTTCATCGGTAACCGCAATATCAGCAGGATCGCCACTTAATGCAGCCCACCGAAAGGGTCCTTTCCCTTCACAAAATAAAGGACGTATATAGGCAGGAACAAAACCTGGGAATGCAAAACAGTCAATTGTGGAATTAGGCTGAAATTGCTGTTGATATTCTTTAGCTCTTGCTCTTATGTTGTTACCGTAATCAAATGTAATGGCGCCTTTTTTTTGTAATTGCACCATCAAACTAACATGATGATACATGGTCTGATAAGACAATTTTGTATACTGATCGGGGTTCGTATCCCGAAGCACCTTGGCCTGATCAGCCGATAAATTTTCAGGCCAATACCCTATGAGGGGATCATGAGCACTTGTTTGATCAGTTAGCGTGTCTGGGATAATATTCCGCGCTAATAATCGTACTAATAAATCCACAGCATTACAAAGTACTCCTATACTTTTTGCCTCCCCATTTTTCTTGTACTCTAATGCCTGATCGATTGCCTGATCGATGTCTGTAAATTTTTCATCCAAATACCTAGTTTGGATACGTTTATCAATTCGCCACTCTTCAACTTCGGCTATCAAAGCCACCCCTTCATTCATGGTAATAGCTAAGGGCTGCGCGCCCCCCATTCCTCCTAATCCCGCAGTAACATTGAGTGTACCTTTCAGTGAACCGCCAAAATGTTTTTCCGCTGCCGCAGCGTATGTTTCGTAAGTCCCTTGCACGATACCTTGAGAGCCGATATAAATCCAACTACCGGCTGTCATTTGTCCATACATCATCAAACCCTTTCTCTCCAACTCCTCAAAATGTTGCCAATTGGCCCAATTTGGAACTAATTGCGAATTACTAATCAACACGCGCGGGGCATCTGCATGTGTTTTTAGGATTGCAACGGGCTTGCCGCTTTGTATCAATAATGATTCATCATTTTCCAACACTTCAAGCGCACGGATAATATCCTGTAGTGCTTTTGGATTACGGGCCGCCTTTCCTCTCCCTCCATACACAATCAGTTGATCAGGACACTCTGCAACTTCGGGATCCAGGTTATTCAATAACATACGAAGAGCTGCCTCTTGAATCCAACCTTTACAACGAAGAGAACTACCAGTTGGAGTTTTGGGGATCACTAGTGTTGATTCAATGATGGTGGACATGTGGAGATTTTTATAGCCGCAAAATTACATATCTTGAAGCGCAACTTGGAAAAATGAGTATACATATCAACGCCAACCTGGGAGAAATTGCCTCCACCGTGCTAATGCCAGGAGATCCATTGCGTGCGCAATTTATCGCTGAAAATTACCTTACGGATGTAAGGAAAGTAAGCCACACACGCAACATACTTTTCTTTACAGGTCAATATAATGGTAGCCGAATAACGGTGGGCGCCAGTGGCATGGGTTGTCCTTCCATTGGAATCTACTCGTATGAATTATACACTCAATACAAGGTCGATAATATAATTCGAATTGGAACTTGTGGCTCCTATTCCACTGCACTCCGATTTTATGATCTGATCAATGTAAAAAGTGCCGTAAGTGAATCAACCTACGCTAAATACGCATGGGGCTACGAGGAAGAATTGCAGGAATGCCAGGGGAATATTTTTGAACTGATAAATAACACTGCAGCAAAAACTAAAGTTTCATTAAAAACTGCAACCATACACTCAACGGATGTTTTCTATAGTAAAAATCCAGGCACCCCCTCACTTGCAGCTAAATACAACTGTAGTGCTGCAGAAATGGAATCATTTGCTTTATTTGCAAATGCACGGTTCCTAAAAAAGAGCGCGGCTTGCTTACTAACGGTAACAGATATTATTCCAACGCATGAACGGCTCTCAGCATCGGAAAGAGAGCAAGCCCTGCACCCCATGATGAAGCTAGCGCTAGATACTGCCTCTACCCTACACTAATCAATTAGTAAAGAGAATACGAAGCAAACCCTTCATTCAGCGTAATACCCAACGTATTGGAATGCTGATTACAGGTAGTTAGAAAATCAGGGTTACGAATTAACGAAACAGCCAACTCGATATCGTTTGCAAAAACACGATCTTCTTTAGCAAATTCAATCTTTGTTCTAATCAGTGAGTGCATGTGTTCGATCATTCCAGAGCTTTTGAGGGGGCGTCTGAATTCAATAGCTTGTGCTGCTAATAACATTTCAATAGCCAGGATATACTCCAAATTATCAACAACCTGATTAAATTTCCGCGCACTTATACTACCCATGGAAACATGATCTTCTTGCCCCAATGAAGTTGGAATACTATCTGCGCTGGCCGGAAAGCAGAGTGTTTTATTCTCAGTCACTAATGCTGCAGTGGTGTACTGCGGAATCATAAATCCACTATCTAATCCAACTTTATCCATTAACAAAGTAGGTAGACCCCATTTCCCATCAATCAATAGATAAGACCTACGATCACTTATATTTCCCAACTCAGCAGCAGCAAAACAAGCGTAATCCAGCGGTAATGCTAATGGCTGACCATGGAAATTACCGCCACTAATCGTTTCATTTTCATTAAACACAATGGGATTGTCTGTTACTGCATTGAGTTCTATTTCTACCAATTCCTTTAAATGGAGCCAAGCGTTTCGGCTGGCACCATGAACCTGCGGCATACAGCGAAGAGAATAAGGATCTTGCACGCGATCACAGTTTCGATGACTTTCTAATATGGCAGACCCGTCTAACAACTTTTTTAGACGCTGAGCCACTAACTGACAACCTCCAAAGGGTCTTAAATCATGCAATCGGGAGTCAAATGGGGAGGACGAACCCATCAACGCCTCCAAACTCATTGCACCTACCCAATCCGCCAACTCCAAGCATCTGAAAAAACGATCCACACCCAAGGTGGCAAATGCTAAAATAAATTGTGTACCATTAATTAGTGCAAGACCTTCTTTGGGTCCGAGTTGTAGAGGAACAAGCTGATGCTGTTCAAAAATTGATGTAGTGCTTACCGTTTTCCAAGTTTGATTTTGATCTTGAATCATTACAGAACCAAGCCCAATAAGTGGCAAAAACAGATGAGCGAGGGGGGCTAAATCACCAGATGCTCCCACACTTCCTTTTTCAGGCACAACGGGTATACAGTTTTGATCGATATGCCAAATAATACGCTCCAACGTGGAAAGTTGCACTCCACTATATCCCTTTGCTAACGCATGCACCTTAGTGATCAACATGAGTTTAGCAATTGGCGCCGGGATGGCATTACCAACGCCCACGCTGTGACTTTGGAGTATTTTTTCCTGCAAGAGCCGAGTATCTTCTTTTGAAATTCGGGTGTTGGCCAATATCCCAAATCCCGTATTAATTCCATAGACAGTTGCGCCATTGTCCACTATTTTTGAAACATGCTGTTCTCCTTTTAACACTAATTCTTTAGTGGATTCGCTTAGCACACCCCTTCTTTTGCCCTGCACCAGGTCTACTGCTGTTGAAACGGTAAGTGTATCCTCTCCAAACAAAAATTTTGGCAACATGTAATTGGTTTGTCCCGCAATTTAAAGAAATGTAAATTTGCCCCGCACATCCTCATCCGTTGTGGGTCCGGTAGCTCAGTTGAATAGAGCAACTGCCTTCTAAGCAGTAGGTCATTGGTTTGAATCCAATCCGGATCACAAAACCCCTCTAACCTAAAGAGGGGTTTTTAGTTGCTGCTATTTTGCCAATTCTCATACGCGATCAAAAAACTATCAAAATCCGCATCACTTACCAGATTTAACTTTTGAGCAATTCTAAGTTTATGTGTTGAAAGTGTAGATTTGTCACAATGGGGAAACTTAAAATATCAATTGAGGATACTTGGAAAATGGCATTAAAAGAGGAGTTCAGCAAAGCCTACTTTGAACAACTCGTGAATCATGTTAAGACAGAAAAGGAATTAGGCAAAACAATTTATCCAAAGGGAAATCAAATTTTCAATGCTTTCAACACCACCCCTCTCCCCCAAGTAAAGGTGGTTATTCTGGGTCAAGATCCTTACCATGGTTCGGGGCAAGCTCATGGGTTGAGTTTTTCCGTACAAAAAGGGGTACCATTTCCACCATCATTACAAAATATTTTCAAGGAGCTTCAACGAGATACAGGCAATCCTTACCCAAAACATGGCGATCTCACGCAATGGGCCAAACAAGGGGTATTTTTATTAAATGCCTCCCTGACCGTAAGAGCAGGCGAACCCATGAGTCATGCCCAAATTGGTTGGGCAATTTTTACTGATGCAGTAATCAAGGTCATATCGGTGCAATGCCCAAAAGTTGTATTTATGCTCTGGGGAAAATTTGCTCAAGAAAAAGAAAAACTGATTGACACAACAAAACATTTGATCTTGAAGGCGCCGCACCCTTCACCACTATCGGCCCACCAAGGTTATTTTGGATGTGGCCATTTTTCTACTTGCAATCAATTTTTAGTAAAAAATGGCTTGGACCCAATAGACTGGCACATCAATTAAAGAATCATGCAAGTAGTTAAAAATACGTTGGGAAGAATATGGGCAGTGTGGGCACTGTCCACATTTGTAATCAGCTTCCTAATTATTTTGGGACCCTCTTTATTAACGGGTATTTTTCCCGATCCAAAAGGACAAGATTATTTCATCAAAATTGCCCGTGAATGGATTAGGATTTGGCTTTTTATAATTGGATGTAAACTGATCGTGAAAGGAAAAGAACACTTCAGAAAGGGAGAAACTTTTATTATTACCTGCAACCATAATTCATTTATGGACCCACCTTTATCCTCACCCTTTATCCTGGGGCCCAATAAAACTATTGCGAAGTCAACTTTCACAAAGGTTCCTTTTTTTGGGTGGTATTATAAAAGAGGGGGCGTGATGGTCAATAGAAAAAGTGACGAAAGTAGACGTAAAAGTTATGAGGATATGAAGCGAGTGTTAAAAACAGGTATGCATATGTGTATTTATCCGGAAGGAACCCGCAACAGGACTGATAACCTCTTGAAACCTTTTTATAACGGAGCCTTTAAATTATCCGCAGAGACGGGACATGCCATTCTGCCTGCGGTGTTGTTCAATACAAAAAAAGTGCTACCCCCTGGAAAATTTCTATATGGATGGCCCGGAAAAATGGAAATTCATTTTCTTCCTCCAGTCTCGCCAAATGGCTTATCTCCAGAGGAACTGAAAGAACATGTTTTTAATACTATGCGAGACTATTATCAGCAACAAGTTCGCTAGTATCCAGTAAAAAATCGAGTTCGATTAATTCTTAAATCTTGTAGCAATCCAGCTTTGGGCGATACCGTAAAATTAAATGAACGGGTAAAGCCCACAGGAATAACATTGATTGATAACTGCCAGCAATGAAGGTCTCGGTTCACAGACACCGTCAAATATTGAATATCCATTTTTTTAACATCCACACTGGCGCTTCCCGATAATTTCCATTTAGGAGTTAAATTAAAACTTCCATTGAGGTTCATTCCATTGGTGAATTCGGTATCGAAACCGCTAAAATCAGGACGAAGCCGGCTATAAAAGGAAAGAGAATAACTGATATTCAATTGCCAGTCAATATTAAAGTCAACAAATTCATTAGGATTCTGTTGCATGTATTCGAGCAATCGTTGTTGGTCGGCGGCAAGTACTGGATCTTGCATACGCTCCTCTTGTTGCTTGCGCTTTAGCTCTTCTTTTTTCGGATCCTTGGGCTTACTCTGAATATTGGTTCCAATTGATACGCTACCCGCAGTGATCCTACCTAAACTAAACTTTCCCCCCTGCCAAGCTAATTTATCAATTTCATTTCCCTTGGCGTCCAGTTGGTAGGGATTGAGGGTGGCGCTGGCGTTCACATTTACCTTATCAAATAAGGTTGTACGGACGTAAAGAGGAATATCCCTGGACAGGCGCATCGAGTCCCGCAGCATATCATAAGAGGCGTTAAAACCAAATCCTTCCAAGATCATTACTTTTTTTATAGCCGCTTTTCCTGTATCCTTCTTGGAGCGATACTTCATTTCAAGGTTATTATCGACACCAAACTGTATGGCTCCTGATTGCCGGGAAGCAGTATTAAACAAAACCTGCCCACCCATTTCGTTATAGTAAATTCCACGCCCAGTGGTATCAACTTTAGTATAGCGAATACGCGCGCGATTTAAATCGGGTGTATACGAGAGGGCTAATTGTGGTCGCATCACATGCCGAATAGCCAAGACCCTTGATTTTTTAAAAGTATACATCCCATACAAAGCCGTGTTAAAACCCAAAGAAAAACTTGCACGTTGGTCAATAAACATACCCTTGCGATTCAGCGTATCTACCTTCTTGCGCGATTCATTCCATTGGTAATTGGTTAAACGTTGTAACCATACTTGGTTGTAACTTATACCCGGTGAAATGATCAGCCTTCCCCCTAACACAGGAGGTAACGAAAGGGTGATTGGTATAGAATGATTTGCCCCCCACTCCGCCGTATCCAATAGATATTGAAAAAAGGGCTTTATTCCATTTTTACCATAAGATAGCGTATCATAGAAGCTAATATTATTGAAGAAATTACCATTATACCCGATCCCCAATTTTTCATACCACTTGGCCGTTCCTACACCCTCCTTACGTTGAAACGGAAAGATTGTGTTGACTGTAAATGCACCATTTGGTAAACTCAAATTGATCAATCCTAAATTATTATTTTGTGAGTGGGTTGCACTGAGAGAAAAATTATAGGGTCTATTTTTCCATGTTTTAGAAAAATTAATTGAGGAACCCATAATATTTTGAAAAGGCAAAATTGCGTTACCCGGTATACTTTGATTGTATTTAGTTGAACCCGCATTAACGTTGGCGGAGAAACTGACTCCAGGTCTGGCTCGGCTATCCACAGAATGACTCCAGGATATATTGAAAACCTTACTTGACGTAAAATCTGGATCTCCTTTGAAGTTTTGTTTAGAGGAACGAAAATTAAAAGTTAACCCGCCATTGAATCGGTAGCGCGTCCGGTAAGAAGCGCTCAGCGTGGATGCCCATTCACCATAGGAGAATAAGTCAGCGCCAAGCTTTACATCCCAATGATCATTGATTACTTTATAATATCCAATATCCTGCAAGCCTATTCCCCGTCGCTCGTCAGTGATAAAATTGGGGCGTAAAAGACCAGAGTGCCTGCCTTGACTGAGCGGATAGAAACCAAAGGGAACATAGATAGGAACTGGCACGCCCTCAAACTCAGGGTGTGCAGGCCCTGAAACAGCTAGTTGCTGATTGATCACTTTCATTTTACCAGCTACAAATGAAAAATGCGGATCATCTAATAAACAAGTGGTAAATCGAGCCGTACGGATAAATGTTGTATTTGAATTTACTTTCTTGGCTTTCTCCCCTATTACCAACATCTCGCCCTGTTGGGTATACGTTTTGGTAGTTAGCCCCACCTGCGTTTTAAAATTATAACGTATCGTATCATTTGTCATCTCTGTTTCACCTGTCTTAAAATTGGCAGCATCAACCGTATTGCCAACACTATCAACGGATCGAGTTGCCAATACTATTTGCGTACGCTGGTCAAGTTCCACCTTTGGCGCTTGTAAAACCATATCAGCGTAGACCGTTTTAGTTTTGCCATACAGCAAAACTTTACGCATAGGAACTTGCACCACTGCAGAATCCTCAGCTTCATATTTGATGGGCGCATCTAATGTATCAGCCGTACGCTTTAGTTGAAAAGAATCAATACGTTGACGAACAGTATCTGTTCTAACTGGAATTGTATCAGCCGGCTGAACTGTTAAGGATCTGCGAAATGTTGGAGTGGATTGGGCAGCCAAATGAGTTATGCACGCATGGGCATAAAATAAAGCGACGAAACTGATCCGCCATAAGCAGCAATTTGGCTTAAATTTGTACATCTTAAAAGTGCGGCGGAGCAAATGTAACCTTTTATGGAATCGCGATTTGTAAGCCGCATTAAACAAAATGTGAATATTAGTCCTCTTCAACATGACGCAACGCACACTCCTATTCTTTTTAATAATCGCTGGCCTATTAACTGTCTCCTCCTTTGTTCGTCCAAATGCCAATAAGTCTAACGCTAAAAAAGTTATTGGAACCGTTGTGATAGATCCAGGACATGGCGGAAAAGATCATGGTGCCAAGGGGCAGTTTAGTTATGAAAAAGATATTTGTTTGGCCGTTTCCCTAAAACTTGGTGCCATTATCTCCAAAGAGTTCCCCGAATTGAGGGTAATATACACCCGCACCACAGATACGTACCCCGAACTTCACGATCGCGCTAAATTCGCCAATGAAAATAAAGGGGATCTTTATCTCTGCATACATGTTAATGCAGCACGTGGTAAGAGAGTAGCCTCGATTGTAGGCTATAAAACTGTTACCTATTACACCGGGAAAGGCGCCAGTAGAAAAAAGCGAACAAAAAGAGTTCCTCAGTACAAGTACACTAACCTGCCCAGTGAAGCAAAAGGAACAGAAACTTACATTTGGGGGGCCCACCGAAGCGAGGACAAAGAGCTGGCCATTATTGAAAATGCGCCGATGCTACAAGAAGAAAATTTCGAAAAGAACTATGGAGGTGTTGACGTTAATTCACCTGAGTTCATTGCAATTTCACTTCTCAAAACAAAGCAGTATTTCAAAAGAAGTGCTACACTAGCTGGTTTTATACAAGATGAATTTGCAAAAGTGGGAAGAGTAGACAGAGATGTTCGTCAACGTGGAATCGGGATTTGGGTGTTACAAGCTACTGCTATGCCAAGTGTGTTGGTGGAAACAGGATTTATTTCCAACCCAGAGGAGGAGGACTATCTTAACAGCGAAGCGGGTCAAGAGGAGCTTTCTGTCTGCATGGTCAGGGGATTAAAAAATTACTTAACATGGCTTGAACAAAAGCAACAACCAGAAAACGCTTCAACCAATAGTACTACCCAAGCTTCTACCCGCTCCTTTCTTGAGGCGGTCGAGGAAAAACACAAATTAACCAAGAGATGAAAGTATCCAATGAAACAAAAGTAGGTGCATTAACGATCATTGCCTTAGCCCTACTATTTATTGGGTTTAATTATTTAAAAGGCAAGGACCTCTTTGCTCCCTCAAAAAAAATATACGCCGTATTCACCGATTTGGGCAGCCTTGAAAAATCAAACGAGGTTAAAATCAATGGTCTTCCTGTAGGAACTGTTTACCAAAAACAGGAAAAAGATAAGGATGTAAGTGCCATTGTTGTAACCATCAACCTAACCCGAGATATTAATATTCCAATTAACTCTGTTGCATACATTGCCTCCAGCCTGGTTGGCTCCTCTTTTATAGTAATCGAAAGAGGAAACAACACCAAAATGCTTCAAGATGGCGATACCATACAAACCAGATTAGAGTCCGGACTACTGGGAGATGTGAAAGCGCAGCTTGATCCAACCATCAGTAGTGTACGAGGGATACTTGATTCACTTAAAAAAACATTGGCTAGCGTAAATGACGTGTTGAACGCAAGTACCAGAAAAGATATTCAGGAAACAATTGCCAACCTGAATTTAGCAAGTGCAGCGCTCAATAACTATTTGCTGGAAAATGGTCCCGTTAATCAGTCTTTAGACAACATTACTGCACTCACAAAACAACTCAATAAAAGTGCAGCGTCTATTGAGCAAACGGCAAATAATACTTCAAAATTCACCGCTACACTCGCATCGCTGCCTTTAAAAAATACGTTCGACACTTTGGGGGTTGTGATTGAAAATTTGAAAGAGATTACCAACTCCTTACAAGAAGGCAAGGGGTCTGCTGGCGCGTTTTTAAAGGACAGACAACTTTTTGATCAGCTACAACAAACATTGCTCAGTACAGAAATATTATTAGACGATTTGAGAACTCATCCAAAACGATATGTGAGCTTTTCTGTTTTTGGAAAAAAAGATAAATCAACCCCTTTGTCTGCCCCGGTCCCTAAAGATTCGATTCCAAGAAAGTGAATATGAACACGCCGCTCATTCGTGTTTTATTAATTACCTGCTTATTGCTACCCTCTTATTTGCGTATAGCGGGGCAAGAGAAAATGGTAAAGCAAGATTCAATTACTATTTCCCAAGACACCAATAAAGTTGAAATAGTTAGCGCAGACCGGCTTACGCTTTTAAAAATTGATGATACCACAACCATTCAGATTTTGGCCGGGCATGTTCGCTTACGGCAAGGAAAAGCGTTATTTAATTGCGATAGTTGTGTGTTGAACAATGGGGCAAATATTTTTGAAGCCTGGCGAAATATTCAAATAAAAGATGGCGATAGCATACAAGTAAACGCCAGACACCTCCGCTACTTGATTGATAAGAAAATTGCCTATTTGGATGGTGGGGTATCGCTCAATGATCGAAAAGCAGTCCTAACCACACCTTCCTTAGAATACAATTTAAATACGGACATAGGGATTTATACAGAAGGCGGAAAAGTAGTCAACAAAAAAACTATTTTAACCAGTAAAGAGGGATATTACTACGCCTCACTCAAAGAAGTGTATTTTAAAAATGAGGTTAAATTGGTCGACCCCGCCTACCGGATTACTACCGACTCGCTGCTCTATAATACAGCCACGCAAACAAATCGATTTATTGCAAAAACAATAATCGTCGATAGCAATGGAAGAAGGATTGAAACACAGGACGGTTACTACAAAGGAGGTAAGGCGGAGTTCAATCAACGTCCTGTAATTATTGACGGTGCTACAACAATCACGGGAGACCGGATTGCGTTCGATGACAGTACGGGTACCTCGCAGGCAATTGGCAATGTTGTGGTCATTGATACAGCGCAAGGCACCACGCTGGTAACTGGTCAACTTTATAGGGAAGATAAAAACGAACGCATGTTGGCAACCGGTAAGCCCTTGCTTATTGTGAAACAAGACTACGACTCACTTTACCTGACAGCAGATACTATTTTCACGGCAATGCAGCTAACTCCTAAGCATAAAGACACGACTCAGGTAAAGCAGCCTTCTCGAATTTCCCTCACTAAAAAAGATAGCGCCCTTCGATATGTTGAGGCATTTCATCATGTCAGAATTTTTTCTGATTCGCTGCAAGCGGTGTGTGACAGTTTATACTATTCAGACCGCGACTCTGTATTCAGATTATTCAGAGAACCGGTACTATGGTCTAAAGAGAGTCAAATAACGGGAGATACTATTTGGCTTTTTACCAAAAACAAAAAAGCAGATCGATTAACTGTATTTGAAAACAGTTTAATTGTAAGTGAGGTTGAACCCGGGATTTACAATCAAGTGGGCTCAATTAGAATGGAAGGTCGTTTCACTGAAGGAGCATTGGATTCAGTTAGAGCGTTTGGAAATGCTGCAACCATTTATTTTTTACAAGATGAAGACAGCTCTTACACAGGGATCAATGAATCGAAGAGTGATTTAATCGATATTTATTTCATAAAACAGGCACTTGACCGTATTGTGCTGCGCGGAACAGTCACCGGTACCGTTTGGCCTATTCAACAAAAGAATCCTGGAGAAATGCGGCTCCCCCCTTTCAAGTGGAATGAGGCTCGTCGACCAAAATCTAGGTTGGATTTATTGCAATAGACTTTGGGGTACATAAATTAAGTGTATATACTTATTTATTCAAATTTTCTAATGTTCGTAAATAGTGTTTAGCCTATTGCCTTAAAAGGCATTTTGGAGCTGAAATTTCTATAAATTGCAATTCATATAACCAAACTTACAGCCATGAGAAAAATTCTCCATGTCCTTTTGGCGTTTACCCTTCTGTTTTTCTTAGCTCCCTTATCAGTGGAAGCTCAGGAGAAAACGTTAAGTGGAACCATTCTGGCCGATGATTCTAAATCTCCCTTGCCAGGAGTTACCATTCGAGTGAAAGGAACTCGTCGATTAACACAAACAGACGTTAACGGTAAATTCACCATTCGCGTTAGCACAGGTGAAGTACTTCAAATCTCCAGTGTAGGGTATGAAACTGCAGACATTAAAGTTGGTGCAGCCGAAAACATTGGACTAAGTCTCAAAACTGCTGATAACACCCTTGGTGAGGTAGTGGTAACTGCCATGGATATCAAGAGAAATCCAAGATCCATGGGATATTCTACACAAACCTTGAAAGGAGACGAGATCCAGGAAACACAACGTGAGAATTTTATTAATGGTCTACAAGGACGTGTGGCTGGATTAACACTGGACCCAACTTCTGGAGTAGCTGGAGCCTCCTCCTCTGTTGTATTACGCGGTTTTAACTCTTTGTCACTGAGCAACCAACCTCTATATGTTGTGGATGGGGTTGTAATGGACAACTCTACCATGAATGAGACCTCATCTGGTGGTGCTACCATTGGTCTAGCCTCTGACCGTCCAAACCGCTTCAATGATTACCAAAACCGTATCGCGGATATTAACCCTAACGATATTGAAAGCATTACTGTATTGAAGGGTCCTGAAGCCACTGCCCTCTATGGTAGTCAGGCAAGTTCCGGTGCCATCATTATTACAACTAAAAAAGCAAAATCAAACAAATTTGCTTTTCAATATGACAACAGCTTCCGTTTTCAAGAAGTAACACGTTTCCCAGAAACATTGGACACCTATGGTCCTGGCACAAATGGATTAGCGGGTACAAGTTTTCGTCGTTTTGGACCAGCCTATGCTCCGGGTGCACAGCTTTTTGATAACGTGGGCAATTTTTTCCGCACGGGGACTGCACAAACACACAATATTGGTGCTGATTTTGGCGTGGGTGAAAGCAAGTTTCGTGTATCAGGTAGCTACTTCAATCAACAAGGTGTTGTTCCAAACAACGACTTCCTTCGTTATAATTTCCGTATTTCCAACACTACAAAATTCTTTAAAGGAAAAGCGGATATCACCCCCTCTTTTTCTTACGTACGTTCAACCAACAACAAAGTGTTGAGAAGTGCAGGAGGATTTTTACTTAGTCTCTTAGTATGGCCAAGAACAAATGATATCAGAACGTTTGAAAATGACCAAACTGGAGACAAACTGGATTTATTTGATAATTCTTCAACTAATGGAGAATACGATAATCCACTTTGGAACGTAAACAACAATTTTGGTAAAGACGAAGTAGAGCGTAAAACATATACCGTTGGTATCAACATCAACCCATACAAATGGCTTACCATTGCAGGTCGCTTTGGCTACGATCAGTACGACCAGGATGGATTCATGTTCTTACATCCTCAGTCTTTCTATCTGGGTGCTGCTCAAGGTGGATCACTTGATAACTACTGGAGAAAATACACAGGTTACAATCACACGATCACTGCTACTGCCAAAAAAGATCTTGGTAAAGGATCTTCTATACGCGTAATGGGTGGTACCATGTGGCAGGATTATACTACAAAAATGTTTGCTGTTTACGGTCTAAATATCGTGGACTCTGTAGGTGGTCTTAGCAACACAGCGGGTGGAAACGGAAAAATGTACAAGAACGGAAACTTTGTGTCTGATAAAGATCTTGCTCAGATCATGGGCAACTACATGGACTCAAACGTTACCCGTCAAAACACGCGTCTTCGTTTAAACAGAAATAAATTTGGTGAGTGGAATTATGTGACACTTCGCCAGCTTGCTTTCTTTGGCGAGGTAGCTTATAGTTACAAGAATTACTTATTCGTTAACTATACCCACCGTTTTGAACAAGCATCTACCCTTCCTGTACAAAACAGAAATTACAATTATCCTGGTATGAGTGTGAGCTTGATCATGAGCGATATGTTACCAGAATTAAAAAAGAATGGATTAGTGAGCTACTGGAAATTACGCGCTTCCCGCGCCAGTACTGCTCGTCTAAATAGCCCCTATTCTACTCAGTCTGTATTTGTCGATAATCAGGCTAGTGGCGGTGGTTATTCGTATGGTTTCTTTAATAATAATGCTGAGCTAGAACCCGAAAAGCAAAATACGTACGAGCTGGGAACAGAGATTCGATTATTCAACAGCCGTTTAAGTGTAGACTTTACTTATTACAACACACTCAATAAGGGACAGATCATCGAGAACTTCCGTTTGAGTTATGGAACGGGCTTTGTATTGAATACTCAAAATGCAGGTTCTACTCGTAATAAAGGAATTGAAGTGGTGCTTGATTACAATGTAAAGAAAGGTGCCAAATTCAGTTGGGATATGCGCTTCAACTTTAATCGCATGCGTAACAAAGTTGTTGAACTTCCAAAAAGTGTCTCCGAGTATTACATTGCAGATACTTGGCTCTATACTGCAAGAGGTGGGATCACCCTGGGCGGACCAACAACATCCATAACTGGTTCAAAGTATTTGCGCAACAATGCCGGACAAGTATTAATTAACCCTGCCAATGGGTTGCCTATAACGGATGCTACCTACCGTGTTATTGGAGACAGAAATGCCGACTTCACGACTGGATGGACTAACAACTTCCGGATGGGTAACTGGCGCGTGAGTATGCTTTGGGATTTGAAGATGGGAGGAGATATTTTCAATGGTACAAATCGTTTCATGACCGTAAATGGTCTCAGCAAATACACAGCCGATCGTTATGTACCACGTATTGTAACAGGAGTTCTAAGAAATGGCTTGGAGAACTCTGCCACTCCTACGGTGAACACAATCAGTATTATCCCTGCTCTTAATGACGCTTATTACACGCTACCTGATGAGGAGTTCATTGAAAGAGATGTTAACTTCTTCCGCTTAAGAGATATCACCGTTAGCTACACTTTCAAAAAGAATGTAATTCGTGGTGTTAAAAATTTAAGCGCATTTGTAACTGGAAATGATTTGATCCTGTTTACTAATTATAGTGGAGCTGATCCTTCAGTAAATGGTAACACCGCTGCGGGTCGTGGTGTTGGTGCGTTTGGTTTTGATTACGGAACCCTCGCCGCTCCTATGCAGGTCAATATTGGTATCAGAGCTTCCTTTTAAAACTTGAAAAACGTATTTATGAAACATAACTTCTTAAAATCGTTGACGATACCTGCCTTGGCAGCTATCTTCTTTGCAACGGGATGTACAAAAAAAATCGATGATGCATTTGCCAATCCCAATGCAAAAACCAAACAACCTGTTGAACAGCTCCTACCTGGGATTATCTCCAATATGGCTATTCAACACTCTGCAAACGGTACTTTATATGGTCCACAAAATGATGGATTATATTTTGGTCGTTATGTACAGTTTTGGGCTACCAATGGTACCGGTAATCAATACGACCAAATGGGAGATAATTTTATCAACCGAAGCGACGTGTTGGGAAGTATCTGGGCCATGCATTACTATGGCATGGGTGCCAATATCAGCCGTATCATTGAATGGGGCACAGAAGAGAAAAAATGGGACTACGTAGGTGTTGCTCAAGCTGTAAGAGCTTGGGGTTGGATGACCTTAACTGATGTACACGATGATGTTATTTTACGTGAGGCATTTCGCCCGGAGCAACTTGTTTTTAAATACGATCCACAACCGGACGTGTACGAAGAGGTTAAAAGACTTTGTCATGCGGCATTAGCCAACCTTTCTAAAACAGGGGATGGAGTAAATCCAGCCAACTTAGCTATCAGTGATCGCTATGGAAACGGTGGCGACATCAATAAGTGGAAAAGATTTACGTACGGGGTACTAGCCAGAACGTTTAACCGTGTTACCAACAAATCAATCTATCAGCCTGATTCGGTTATCTTCTATGCTAACCTAGCCATGCAGAACATTAGCGAGAATACTAATATTACTTGGTCGAACACTGGTGGAACAGGAACCTATAGCTACTGGTCCCCTTTCCGTGGCAATATTGGAACACTTCGCCAATCAAAGTTCATCGCCGATTTGATGTCAGGCTTAAATGGACAGTTCCCAACTGGAAACATTGATCCTCGAGCCCCTTACATAATCCGAGAAAACCCAAATGGAACTTACAAGGGAATTAGACCTAATAAAGGGTCAGATCTTTTGACAAGCATTAATGACAGACCTGATAATTTCTGGGGTAGTGCATTTTCAATTACGGCAGCACCTGGTAATGATAATGCTGCACGTTATATTTTTAAAAACGCGCCTATTTTCCCTATTATGACTGCAGCTGAAATCCAATTTTTAAAAGCTGAAGCCATGCTTCGTAAGGGAGATAAAGCCGGAGCACTTACCGCGTACAAAAAAGGAATTGAACTTAATTTCCAGGAATTGCGTACTAACTATGAAGTAAGTGTACCTGCTGCACGTCGGATGACAGATGCACAGCGTGATGCTTACCTCAACAATCCATTAGTGGTTCCTGCTGCTGCAGATTTAACCCTTTCCCACATCATGATGCAGAAATACATTTCGATGTATGGTTGGGGAGTTACAGAGGTATGGGTCGATATGCGTCGTTACCATTACACAGATCTAGATCCAACAACTGGTCAGCAAGTGTACAGAGATTTTGCGCCGCCAACAGGTATTGATCTTTATACTAACAATTTGGGTAAATGGATTTACCGCGTAAGACCTCGTTACAACTCAGAGTATCTCTACAACGTAGACGAGTTAAACCGATTGGGAGCCTTTGCACCTGATTATATCACAAAAGAATGCTGGTTCTCCAAACCTTAATCTAACTGCTAAACTGCAAAAAATATGCAACCAAATTCAATATCTAAGCTTTTCATCACTGCCATTGCTGGCGTCATGATGCTTAGCTCCTGCCAAAAATCATTCGACAAAAAGCTTGCGGCAGATTATTATACGGGCAGCGGTTCCACTATCCAAGCTTTTATCGGTACTGTGGGTGCTAGCCGTAATTATGTTTATGTAGATGGAAAACCAGTCAATGGTGCTGCCTTAACCACCGGTAGTGTATTCCCAACTACAGGATATGGTTATGGAGTAACCAGTGGACTCCGTAATATGATGGTAAGAGATACTCTATCGACAACAACACAGCCTCAGTTATCTTTTGCACAAAATTTTGAGATTGGAGGTAATTATACGGTCTTTACGTATGACACAATTACTGCCCCAAAACAAAAAACAGTGAGGACAAATTTGGTAATACCGAGCGATACTACCTGCCGTGTGCGTTTTGCAAATTTTGCTTACAATGGTTTGGCGGTAACTCCTGCTGTTGACATCGTTTCACTCGGCAAAAACGAGGTAGTGGCAACCAATCTTCGGTATACTGATGTTACGGAATTTGTGGTACACCCTACTCGAATTGGTACAGAGGCGTTCCAAGTTAGGCTAGCCGGGACCAGTACAGTACTTGCTACATCAACAATTTCTACACTGGTGCCACAGCGTAGCTATACTGTTGTATACCGTGGTTCACATCGTGCTACCAGTGGTACAAGTATCCGTGCTGTAAGCGTTTTCTTGAACTACTAATTTCAAATTTATAATTCAAAAAAAGCCGTACTAACTAGTACGGCTTTTTTATTTACCCAATTAACTACGGTTTAAGCAAAGAATGCATAACTCAGCAGTATTGCTGTGATCACCCCCACTAAATCAGCGAGTAACATCGAGCCTATTGCATAACGTGAGTTACGAATATTCACTGCACCAAAATAAACAGCCACCACATAAAAGGTAGTATCAGAGGAACCTTGCAAAACGGAAGCTAATCGACCAGCAAAAGTATCAGCTCCGTACGTTTTCATGGTGTCTAGCATCATCCCACGCGCCCCACTTCCGCTAAGTGGTTTGATTAACGCCGTGGGTAATCCATCCACAAACCGTGTGTCCAATCCTGTTAATGAGAATAAGAATTTTACTCCATTTATTAAATAATCGAAGCTGCCACTAGAGCGAAGTAAACTGATAGCGACCAACATCCCTACTATGTAAGGGATGATCCGGATGGCCGTATCAAAGCCACCTTTTGCTCCCTCTACGAATGCATCAAATACATCTATCTTTTTATAAAGTCCTCCAAGTACAATGGTCACAAAAATGAATAAAATGATCCCATTACTTAATTGAGAAGAAAAAAGTTGTGAGGCCATCGCGTCCAAGCGCATTACATAACTGACCAATAAAGCTATAATTGCTGTGATGCCTCCTACCCAACCGATAATTACAGGTTGAAATAAATTGATTTTTTGCTTCCAGGAAACAATAAAAAGGGCAGCCATAGTAGCAGCAAATGTGGCAATCATACAGGGGATAAAAATATCAGTAGGATCTGCTGCGCCCAAGCCAGAACGGTAGGCCATTATGGTTACGGGTATCAACGTAAGACCTGAAGCATGTAAGGCCAGAAACATGAGCTGTGCATTGCTAGCCACATTTTTATTTGGGTTAAGCTCTTGCAAACTCTCCATGGCTTTCAGACCAAATGGAGTAGCTGCATTGTCTAGATTAAGCAGGTTTGCCGAGAAATTCATCATCATATGCCCCGTGGCGGGATGACCTTTGGGAACCTCAGGAAAAATTCGTGAAAAGAAGGGCCAAATCAATCTAGATAATAACCGAACGCCTCCTGCCTTTTCCGCGATGGACAGGAATCCCATAAACAAGGCTAATATTCCAACCAAGGGCAGAATTATATCCAGAAAAGCGTTTTTGGCAGTTTCAATCACCCCATCAACTTTCCGAACTAATCGCGCTTGTATAGCCGTATAACCAAGCACTTCTAAATGGGTATATTGTCTATTGAGAAATGAAACGGAATCATCTTGTCTGAAATCGTGCAAAAGCAAAGTAGCCCTAGCCGGTTCGGTAGTTGGGTAATATCCATATTCAGCTAAAAATGTGGGATAGTTTGAAGACAGGCCCAGATGGGTTGGATTACCCACTGATATATAAAAGGTAGAATCATACCGATCGGTGGATTTTCCGGTAATCATCCTTACAAAAATCTTTTGATCACCATTCAACAGGCGGGTACAGCCCACTATAAAGGCTATTAGCACAAAAGCAGCCCAAATTCTGGTTAAAGTCATAGCTTAAATGTTCCCTTGAAGATAGTAAAATCAAGTTGCTGGTTCCAAATAGAACATTGAATTCCTTTACTTTTGCAACCGCTAAAACAAATAGCGATACTTCCTTATTTATGGCACTACAAGCTGGAATTGTTGGTTTACCCAATGTTGGAAAAAGTACCCTGTTTAATGCAGTTAGTAACAGCGCAAAAGCACAGGCCAGTAACTACCGATTCTGCACAATTGATCCCAACGTTGGGTTGGTAGACGTGCCAGATAACCGTCTCAATCAGTTAGCAGCACTGGTACAACCTCAGAAAGTGATCCCCACTCAAATTGAAATTGTGGACATTGCCGGGTTAGTGCGGGGCGCAAGCAAAGGGGAAGGATTAGGAAATAAGTTTCTAGGCAACATTCGTGAAGTGGATGCAATTATCCACGTGATCCGCTGTTTTGAAGATGAGAATATATTGAGAGATGAAGGGGCTATCAACCCAGTGGGAGATAAAGATATTATTGATACTGAGCTACAGTTAAAAGACTTGGAGAGCGTTGAGAAAAAGATTCAAAAAACGGAAAAGCTGGTAAGAGTTGATCCCAAATTAAAGGGCGAACTAGATGTGTTATTGCGCTGCAAAAATCAACTGGAACAAGGAAAAAGTATAAGGGGTCTTCAGCTCAGCAAAGAAGAACGTGTAGCGATTGCAGATTTATTTCTATTGACTGAAAAACCTGTCTTATACGTCGCAAACGTAGATGAAGCTTCGATGCATACAGGCAATCGTTTTTCTAAAGCACTGCAAGAGGCCATTTTGCATGAGAATGCAGAAATGATCATCATGAATAATTCCATCGAAGCGCAAATTGCCGAGATGGAAGAGGCCGCTGATAAGCAACTTTTCATGGAAGAGTATGCCATGAAAGAGCCTGCACTGGATCGACTCATACATAGCGCCTATAAACTACTTAATCTTTATACCTATTTTACTGCCGGGGTACAAGAGGTTAGAGCTTGGACTATTCAACAGGGTTGGAAGGCCCCTCAAGCAGCAGGCGTAATCCATACGGACTTTGAAAAAGGCTTTATCAAAGCCGAAGTAATTTCCTTTCTAGACTATATCCAATTGGGTTCAGAAGCAGCTTGCCGTGAGGCTGGTAAACTAAGAATTGAAGGAAAGGAATATATTGTCAAAGACGGAGATATAATGCATTTCAGATTTAATGTTTAATAAGAATTAAGCATTAATATAATCTGATTATGAATTACTTACTCATTTTCAGATAAACCGGCCATCATATACTCGCGATTTAAACGGGCTATATTTTCAATTGAAATTCCTTTGGGACAAACTGCTTCGCAAGCACCTGTATTGGTACAAGCCCCAAACCCCTCCTTATCCATTTGCGCCACCATGTTCAAAGCACGTTTCTTCTTTTCAGGATGCCCTTGTGGAAGCAATGCCAAGTGAGAGACTTTTGCCGAGACAAATAACATTGCTGAGGAATTTTTACAAGCAGCCACACAAGCACCACAACCAATACAGGCCGCAGCAGCAAAGGCGGAGTCCGCTTTTTCCTTTTCAACTGGGATGGCATTAGCATCTACTGCATTACCCGTATTAACTGAGATATATCCTCCCGCCTGTATAATTCGATCAAATGCACTACGATCCACCATAAGATCCTTTACCACAGGGAATGAGTTAGCTCTCCAAGGTTCAACCACAATCGTATCCCCATCCTTGTAAGCGCGCATGTGAAGCTGGCAAGTGGTATTATTTTGCCAAGGCCCATGTGGACGACCATTAATATACATGGAGCACATTCCACATATACCCTCACGGCAGTCATGATCAAAAGCAATGGGTTCTTTTCCTTCTTTAATTAGTTTTTCATTCAATACATCTATCATTTCCAGGAATGACATTTCGGAGGAAATCCCCTCTACAGGATAAGTCTCAAAGTGTCCTGCAGTTGAAGCATTTTTCTGGCGCCATACTTTTAACGTCAGATTCATGGTATAGTGTTGCATAAAATAAATTCAATTAATGAGTTGATGAATTACTTATAACTACGTTGAGAAGGTTTAGCCACTTCAAATTGAAGCGCCTCTTTATGTAATTGCCATTGACTATCTCCTTTATATTCCCAGGCAGCCACGTAAGCATAATCTACGTCATCCCGTTTTGCTTCTCCCTCCTCTGTTTGACTTTCCTCTCTAAAATGGCCACCGCAACTTTCTTTTCTATCCAAAGCATCCTGACACATTAGTTCGCCCAACTCAATAAAATCAGCAACACGTCCGGCTTTATCAAGTTCAGGATTCATTTGATCACTTCCTCCTGGAATTCGTACATCCGACCAGAATTCTGCTTTTAATTGACGAATAGCAGCGATGGCCTCTTTCAAGCCTTTTTCGTCCCTGGCCATTCCGCATTTATCCCACATGATTCTACCCAAACGCTTGTGGAAGCTTTCTACTGTCTGCTTACCTTGTATAGAGAGCAAGCGATTGATTCGATCAGCAGCTTGTTTTTCAGCCTCCTCAAAGGCTGGATGAGTGGTTGGAATAGGTTTAGTAGCAATTTCATCAGCCAAATAATTGCCGATGGTGTAAGGAATCACAAAATAACCATCCGCCAAACCTTGCATCAATGCAGAAGCACCCAATCGGTTAGCACCATGGTCGCTGAAGTTTGCCTCGCCTAGTGCATACAAACCCTTCACGGATGTCATTAGTTCGTAATCAACCCAAAGTCCGCCCATCGTATAGTGAACAGCCGGATAAATACGCATCGGTACCTCGTAAGGATTTTCACCCGTGATTTTTTCGTACATATCAAAAAGGTTGCCATACTCCTCTTTCACTACTTCTTTACCCAATTTGATAAGTGTTGCCGTATCTGGATTTGCGATACCCAGTTTGTTAGCCTCTGCCTTTCCGTACTTGTTAATGAGATTGTATTTGAAATCGAGATAAACTGCCTGCCCGGTAGTTCCTACGCCATATCCCGCATCACAACGTTCCTTAGCAGCACGAGAGGCCACATCACGAGGTACTAAATTTCCAAAAGCTGGATATCTTCTCTCCAGGAAATAATCTCTTTCTTCCTCTGGTATATCATTAGGAGCACGTTTATCCCCTTTTAAAGCAGGTACCCAAATTCGTCCATCATTACGTAGTGACTCTGACATCAAGGTTAATTTGGACTGATGATCGCCACTAACAGGTATGCAGGTAGGATGAATTTGTGTAAAGCATGGATTTCCAAAATAAGCTCCCTTCTTATTTTATGCGCCTTCCAGGCTGCAGTTACGTTACTCCCCATCGCATTCGTAGAGAGATAGAACACATTACCATAACCACCCGTGCATAATAAAACGGCATGACCAAAATGTCTTTCTAGTTGGCCCGTAACCAAATTACGACAGATAATTCCACGCGCTTTTCCATCAATGACAACTACGTCCAACATTTCATGACGCGTATACATTTTTACCTTGCCTAGCGCCACCTGTCTTTCCAGCGCTTGATAGGCTCCAATCAGAAGCTGCTGACCAGTTTGTCCAGCTGCATAAAAGGTTCTTTTAACTTGTGTACCTCCAAAAGAACGATTGTTCAATAAGCCTCCATACTCACGGGCAAAAGGTACCCCCTGTGCAACACATTGATCGATGATGTTTACACTCACTTCAGCTAAACGGTGTACGTTAGCTTCACGCGCACGATAGTCGCCCCCTTTTATGGTATCATAGAATAACCGGAAAACAGAGTCTCCGTCATTTTGATAATTTTTAGCTGCATTGATTCCTCCCTGCGCTGCAATAGAGTGTGCTCGCCTGGGTGAATCCTGAAAACAAAATGCTTTTACTTGATACCCCAGCTCTCCCAGCGATGCAGCTGCAGAAGCACCTGCTAAACCAGTACCCACAACAATAACTTCTAGCTTTCTTTTGTTAGCTGGATTCACCAATTTACAATGTCCCTTATAGTCAGTCCACTTGTGTTCAAGTGGGCCAGCTGGTATTTTGGAATCAATCATAGAAAAGTATTACTAGATTAATAATTTATTTCACCCAACCTGCGTACATGCTAATTGGCATCAATGCAAACGCAAGAGAAACCACAATTGAAAAAGCGGTTCCGGCACTTTCAATAATTTTTAAGTAACGAGGATTACTAACCCCCAAGGTTCTGAAAGCACTTTGAAAACCATGCATCAGATGCCATGCAAGTGAGAGACATCCAATCGTGTAAAGGACTACAACAGGAAGATTACCTTGAAAAACACTTAGCATTTCACCGTACAAATTATGGTACTCTTTTCCATCAATCATTACTGGCTCTAGCCCGGTGATGCGGCTGGGAACCCAAAAATGTGCAAGATGCATGACCAAGAAAAGAAAAAGAAGTGTTCCTAAAATACCCATGCTTCTACTGTACCATTTGCTCCCCTTATTTCCCATGGGTACCGCGTAACCCTTTTTCCTGGCGGCACGATTGGTTAGTTCGAGAGACCAGCCTTGAAAAATATGTAATAAAAAACCGGCGAATAAACCTACTTCCAATAAACGGGGTATAACATTGGCACCCATAAAATGGGCAGCTTTGTTGAACATGACGCCACCGTCCATTGCCCATATACAGGCGTTCAATCCAACGTGTACAATTAGAAACAGAATCAAAAAGATTCCTGTCAACCCCATAGTCCATTTCCTACCTACGGAGGAATTGAACAATGCAGACCATTTCATCAGCTAGAAATTATAAGGTTAGCGATAGTAAAACCAAGCAAATCTTCAGGTTGCAAAATTAACAAGCTACGAGTAAAAAAGGGCAAAGAATTTTGTAAAAAACGCTCTTTTTCAACTTTATAGATCAAAATCGGGGAGCCCCGATGATAAGAGCAATTCAACCTTTTTAAAAAGGTGAAATGGCTTATAAGTTCGCCAGTCGGCAAGGGTGAGTAAAGGCAAATAACGGTCAAGTCGGGCTTGTTGAAATTCCTGGGAGCTTGAAGCAGAAAGATTCAAACAGACAGCCCAACCACCCCGGTCTACCAATTCCTCTTTCCACTCCTCATAGTAATCTGTCCCGTCAAAATGAAAGTTCAAGACATTTTCACCAATTAAAATAAAGTGACATATCCCCTGGTCCATGAATTTTTCAAGCACTTCTCTTTTCAGCTGCATGATATCATTCTCCAATGCATCATTCCATTCGCCCAATAATTCAAGGACTATGTATTGCTCCTCGTAATCAGCCATTAACACTTTAAGATATAGTGTTCGACTTCCAAATTCATCCCATAAAGGATGAATATAGTAGTTGTAAACAGTTTGAGAGAATTCAAACTCAGAATAAATTCTTCCGAAAAAAGGAGAGCGCTGATCCTTTTCACTTAAATAAACATGCTGCCAGTTGTAAAATGGCTCGAGCGTATGCATCCCGTAAAATTATTGCATCTGTGTTAATGCGTTCTTGACACTTCCCGCTTTTAATAGAAGAGCTTTCGCCTCTTCATAGGAATCTAATTTTGCTTTTTCCATTAACATCTTCGTACCACGATCCACTAACTTTTCATTGGTGAGTTGCATATTAACCATTTTGTTATCCTCTACTCTACCCAATTGAATCATTACCGATGTTGAGATCATATTCAGTACTAATTTCTGAGCAGTACCACTTTTCATACGGGTACTCCCCGTTACAAACTCCGGACCCACCACCAGTTCAATTGGATAATCTGCCGCTGCACTTAATGGGGATTGAGGATTGCAACAAATACTACCCGTACTAATCCCATTTTCCCTGCAATGCTTCAGTGCACCAATCACATAGGGAGTAGTTCCACTTGCTGCTATTCCAATTACAACATCCTGTGAGGAAACTTTATGTTTTTGCAAATCAACCCACCCCTGCTCCCAACTATCTTCCGCATTCTCCACTGCTTTTGTAATAGCCTGTTCTCCCCCGGCAATAATACCTATTACTAATCCGGGCGGAACCCCATAGGTAGGCGGACACTCACTTGCATCCACAATACCCAAACGACCACTAGTACCAGCTCCTATGTAAAATAAACGTCCTCCCATTAGCATTTTATCAGCAATAACCTCCACTAATTTCTCAATCTGGGTTATAGCACTAGCTACTATGGCAGGAACCTTTTGATCCTCCTCATTAATATGGGTTAACAACTCCTTTACAGACATTTTTTCCAAATGCCGGTAAGGACTACTCTTCTCAGTGATTCTCTCAAAACTCATAAGCTATGAATGATACTTTATCAGTCCTTGCATTGGATTTCGAAGGATGCTACCGAGCTCAAACTCGTAATGCTCGCATAATTGTTTTACAATATCCTTAAAAGCAAATGATACGCCCCCGGTAAAATGCAAGGGAAATTTCCATACCTCCGGATAGCGACAGAGATGTTGAAAGAAAAAATCATTTAGCCCATCCTCAAGAATATTTTCAATCATGTAATGCCCTCTATTTTCGGCAAGAAAAGTTGTAAAAGTGGCTAAGTATCGGTTTGGCAAAGGCTTTTTGTAAACATTCTCCAAAATTTCAGTAGGAGTTGTCGTAAAACTTAAATCAAATCGCCCCCTTAATTCCTCGTCAAAAATACCATAGAGGTAGTATTGGATTACTTTTTTCCCTAGATAAGCTCCACTTCCTTCATCACCCAGTACATACCCCAATCCAGGGCTGTTACGGATTATCTTCTTCCCATTATAATAACAGGAATTTGAACCGGTGCCCAAAATACAGGCAATTCCCTTTTCTCTTCCACACAACGCACGAGCAGCGCCCATCAGGTCATGCGTTACTTCAATACTGGCTTCAGAAAATAATTCCTTCAATGCCTTGTGTACAATCTTTGCATTAGCTGGATTAGCGCAACCCGTACCGTAATAAAAAACTTCTTGAACCGCAACTTTCTTCACACGGGGTAATAATTCCTGCTGAAGCAATGCAATAATCTCTGCGGTGCTTAAGAAATAGGGGCTAATCCCCGCAGTCAACAGGCTACGTTTTTTATTTCCCTCTAAAAGACACCACTCTGTTTTTGTGGCTCCGCTATCTGCGATCAATTTTACAGTAGCCATTGCTCAACCAAGTGAAAAAAGGTTCAAAACAAATAAGTTAACTTGCACAAGTTACGCAAAATATAGGCCGGAATGGGAAATAATAAACGGGATATTGCTCTACCAACAATCATTGCAGTCTTACTTATCCTGATCTTGTTTGTCTGTCAATTTACCTCTCCTAGTTTTCATCTTTTTGGAGATAACAAACAATCTACTTACCAGCAAGTTTTAGAATTGGTTAAGAACAAATATGTAGATCCAATAAACTTAAATAGCTTGGATTCATCTGCAGTCGAAGAACTGCTCGAAACGTTGGATCCCCACTCTAATTATCTCAGCCCATCTGAGGTGGCTGCTTCCACCGAATTATTAAAGGGCCATTTTGAAGGAATTGGCGTAGAGTTTAGTCTTTTCCGTGATACAGCAACTATAACCTATGTTATCCCAGGTGGTCCCGGTGAAAAAGCAGGTATAATACCGGGAGATCAACTATTACGAGTCAATAATAGCTCCATTACACTAAAAAATATTTCAACAGATACCATCCGTTCATTAATCCGAGGAAAACAAAACTCTTTAGTCAACTTGAGTGTATTAAGAAATAAAAAAATACTGGATTTTGAAGTTAAAAGAGCGCGTATACCCCTGCCAGCAATTGAGGCCACTTACCTGCTAGATTCCAAAACCGGTTATATACGACTCGAGCGATTTTCTGAGACCAGCTACGAGGAATTTATGCGGGCCATAGAATCATTGAAGGAAAGAGGCATACAACAACTTGTACTAGACCTGAGAGGAAATGGAGGAGGTTTGTTGAGTGAGGCAGTTGATATTGCAGATGAATTTCTTGACCAGGATAAACTCATTGTTTACACTGAGGGGAACCGAGTGGGCAGGCAAGAATATCGTGCTCGCAGGCCGGGACAATTTGAAAAAGGAAAAATAGTTTTGTTAATTGATGAATACTCAGCAAGCGCCAGCGAGGTCTTGGCCGGAGCCATACAAGATTGGTGTAGGGGCAAGATCATAGGCCAATCCTCCTATGGGAAAGGATTAGTTCAAGAAGAATACAGCCTGTCAAATGGTGGAGCCTTAAGACTAACCGTAGCAAGATACTACACACCATTGGGCCGCTGTATTCAACAGCCTTACCAGGATGGAGATACAATTCAAAATAGTCGGCTTTTTGTCAATCCCTGCAAGGATACGCTACGGGAAGAAAATGGAATCACACCTAATTTTCCTATCGCTTCCTCAAACGACACCACCCTACTATCTTCCATGCATATCATACATGCGCTGTCACGGATCAATCAATTTTCTTTTACGTATTACCAAAAAAATATAACAACTTTCAACAAAAAAAGTAATCCCTTATCGCTTCTCACTGATACCTCATTAATCAATGACTACTGGTCCGAATGGGTCCGTTTTGAAAAATTGTCAACCGAAAAGTTACCCGACTATTCATCCAGTGAAAAACAGTTTTTAACAAGACAAATTTTGGCAAAAATAGCAAGATACAAGTGGAGGAATAATGGCTACTTCCAGCTATTAAACGCGAATGACACTATCATACGTGCTGCACTAAACATCATTAATCAATAAAATGGATATAAAAAATAACATCCTGGAAACCATTGGCAATACTCCTCTAATTCGATTAAACCGAATTACCAGTACGTTGCCCTGTGAAGTATTGGCAAAAGTGGACTACTTTAATCCTGGTAACTCGATTAAAGACAGAATGGCCTTAAAAATGGTGGAGGTTGCCGAGCAGGATGGACGACTAAAGCCCGGGGGTACCATCATTGAAGGCACTAGCGGAAACACCGGTATGGGATTGGCATTGGCAGCTGTGGTAAAAGGCTATCAATGCATCTTTGTGACTACTGATAAACAATCAAAGGAAAAGGTTGATATCTTAAAAGCCGTAGGCGCCGAAGTTATCGTCTGCCCTACCAATGTAGCTCCGGAAGATCCCAGAAGTTATTATAGCGTAGCTGCACGCCTGGCAAAAGAGATTCCTAACTCTTGTCACATGAATCAATATGATAATTTGGCTAATAGACAGGCACACTATGAGTCGACTGGTCCAGAGATATGGAAACAAACAGACGGTAAAATAACACATCTGGTATGCACAGCAGGAACCGGCGGAACTATTACCGGAACGGCAAAATATTTAAAAGAGAAAAATCCTGTTATTAAAATTTGGGCTATTGATGTGTATGGCTCTTTATTGACAAAATACTTCAGAACAGGCGAAATTGACATGAATGAGGTCAAGCCATACATTAGTGAGGGCTTTGGGGAGGACTTTGTCCCTAAGAACTACGACATGCAATACATTGATCACTTTGAGCAAGTAACCGATAAAGATGGCGCTGTTATGGCAAGAAGACTAGCCAAAGAAGAGGGACTATTTTGTGGGTATAGTGCTGGAAGTTGTATTCAAGGTCTTTTTCAATTAAAAAATAAATTAAAGAAAGGAGATCTCCCTGTTTGCATCTTGCATGATCATGGTAGTCGATATGTTGGAAAAATATATAACGATCAATGGATGATGGAACGGGGTTTCTTGGATGTAAAAACAATTCGAGAAATCATTCGAAGCAGAGGATCAAAAAAATTAATCACAGTAGCACCACAACATTCCGTATCTGAGGCAGTTGAGCTCATGAAAAAATACGACATCGAGCAAATTCCCGTAATGGACGCAGATCACCCGGTTGGAGCCATCAGCCAACACGGTTTGTTTAGAAAAATATTTGCAGACCCAGATTTAAAAAATTCTACTGTTCAAGCTGTAATGGAGAAAGGATTTCCCATTGTCCCATTTGATAGTCCTGCTGAAAAATTAACCCAGTACATTAGCAAGGAAAATGGAGCTGTGCTAACCCGGGATGAAGCTGGCGCTTACCACATCGTTACAAAATATGATGTGATTGCAGCGTTAGGAAACCCTTAAAAAACTAGATTTGCAATATCTGAAATCCCCATTTATATGAAAAAATATCGTGCCGGCGTTTTACATGGTGAAGAACTGAAAGCGCTTTATCAAGATGCTATTGAAAATAATTTTGCGTTGCCTGCTGTCAATACGATTGGTACAAATTCGATCAATGCCACCTTGGAAACTGCAGCCAAAGTAAATTCGCCCGTCATCATACAATTTTCTAATGGTGGCGCCCAGTTTATTGCTGGAAAAGGTATGCCTAATGACCAATTACAAGGAAATATACAGGGCGGGATTTCTGGCGCACTTCATGTCCATAATGTAGCCAAATACTATGGCGTACCGGTGGTCCTTCATACAGATCACGCCGCAAAAAAATGGCTGCCCTGGATTAGCGGTTTATTGGATGCTGGAGAAACCTATTTTAAGGAAAAAGGACAACCACTGTTCAGTTCACACATGCTAGATCTTAGCGAAGAGCCACTAGAGGAGAATATTGCTACTTCTGTCTCCTATTTCAAACGCATGCAACCCCTGGGTATGAGTATTGAGATTGAATTAGGTGTTACCGGTGGCGAAGAGGATGGCGTAGATAATTCAGACGTAGAAAACTCGAAACTTTATACTCAACCGGCTGAAGTTGCTTATGCCTACACCGAATTAAGTAAAGTAAGCAATTTATTTACCATTGCAGCTGCATTTGGAAATGTACATGGCGTATACAAGCCTGGGAATGTTGAATTACGTCCGGTTATTCTCAAGAACAGTCAGGATTACATACAACAACAATTAAAGACCAGCTCCAAACCCGTTTACTTTGTTTTTCATGGGGGTAGCGGTTCTCCCCAAGAGCAAATTAGAGAGGCTATTTCTTATGGAGCTATCAAAATGAACATCGATACGGATTTACAATGGGCATTTTGGGATGGCGTGCTCACGAATTACAAAAAGAATGAGGCTTACTTGCAGGGTCAACTAGGCAACCCTGAGGGCGAAGATAAACCCAATAAAAAGTACTACGACCCCAGAGTGTGGCTACGTAAAGGAGAGGAAGCATTCATCAATCGATTAGAGATTGCGTTTGAGGATTTAAACTGTATCAACAGAAACGCCTAGTTAATCACGCACGCTTTGCAGTAACAGGTATGTCTTTGATCATATCCTGCATTGTTTTTACACCCTGCTCAACATAGATATCTTTTCCCAGCGTCTTTAACCAACGTTCAAATCGCTCTTGCTTTGGTTTGTCATTCGACCAACGGTTTTCCTCCCCTTGCAAGGCATTTACTTGTAATGCGCCTCTTCCTTGTTGTAAGGAGTCTAATCGCTTTACAGCATTTTTAATCTGTTCTTGCGCTTTATTATAAGCTTCCAGCTGCAGATTAACTATTTTATCGTTTTGTTTGGACAAGTAAGAAGCCGTATTACTGATTAGCTGGAACAGCGTGTCATTGCTGATTCTACGACGAGCTTGGGCTACGACAGAATCTTTTTGGTAGGCTGGAGTCCAGGTTATATAGGCAGTTCTTGGAATTTGATCCCACGGAAGTGCCTCTTTGGTATCTTTTTCTCTGAATTTTAGGTATTCCATGTTATCAGGTATCACCACATCAGGGGTAACTCCTTTCAATTGCGTAGACCCCCCGTTCACTCGATAAAATTTCTGCAACGTCAATTTAACTGTCCCCAATTCCGCATTAGTTGAGGAAAAACCATATTGAGGATCTAGTCCAATATTACGCTGGACAGTACCCTTACCGTACGTGGAGCTACTACCCATAATCACTCCTCTGCCATAATCCTGGATGGCAGCTGCAAATATCTCAGAAGCAGATGCACTAAACTCGTTGACTAAAACCACCAGCGGACCCTCATATTGTACAGCCCTGTCCTTGTCTTTTAAAATAGTAGGTGGACGGTCTCTGTCTTTTACCTGAACAATGGGGCCCTCTGCAATAAATAAACCAGCCATTTGTACAACATCATAAAGCGAACCTCCTCCATTATTCCTTAGATCAAAAACCAGACCACTTATCCCTTCGGCCTTTAGCTTGATCAATTCATTAGCCACATCCGTAAAACAGCGACGTCCATTGGGATTTTCAAAATCAGCATAAAAATCAGGAAGGTAGATATACCCGATTTTTCGACCTCCTTCGTTGATTACAGCACTACGTGCATAGCCTTCATCTTGCACTATACGATCACGAATCAAAGAAACTACTTTAATGGTACCATCAATCTTACGTATGGTTAAGCGAACCTCAGAATCTTTTTTACCACGAATTAATTTTACAGCATCCGTAGTCATAAACCCTGTGAGATCTACTGGCTCTTCTGCACCCTGTCCAACTTTAAGAATGATATCTCCTGCTTGAATTTGGCCTGATTTGTAAGCTGGACTGCCCGCTACTACACTGTTTATTTTAATATTACCCTCATCATACTGAAGTGTTGCTCCGATGCCAAAAAATTGCCCACTCATTTCCTCATCAAAGTAACGTTTGTCCACCGGCGGCATGAACTCAGTGTGTGGATCCATGGTGGTGGTAATTGTATTTATAAAAAGATTAAACTTGTCATCCTCATTGAATTTATTACGAAAACGATCAAAAGTTCGAGCCATAATTTTCCCCACTTTTTCACGTGCCTCTTTTTCAAGCTCAAGATCATTTTTGCTTTTTTTACTATCCTTCTCTGCAGTTTTTTGATTGAGCGCTAAGCCTTCAGCATACCGCTCCAGTGTCATATACTTCAATTTATTTCGCCAACGCTGTTCTCGTTCTGCTGCATGAGGAGGAAAATCAAACTGTTCAGGATCCAAAATCACTTCCTCGGAATTTGCAAAAACAAAAGGCTGAGTCAATATTTTTTGATAGAGCAACTCCGTTTCCTCCACACGCGTCGTAAAAATTTTCCCAGCAGCTTTGAAAAAAAGGAGAGGCGCGCCTGTCAATTCATCATCAATTTTATTTTCATAAACACGAAGGGCTGCAATGTCACTTTTCAAAAAAATATTCTTTTCGGGATCTAGCTCAGTAAGATACCGGTCAAATACACGCTTTGAGAAAGCATCATCGATCTGCTGGGGACTATAATGTCCATCTGTAAGCATTCTGCCCACCAAAAACATAATTTTTTCATACTTGTCAGGAGGTAGATTTGTTTTACTTTTTCCCAACAACTGGGTTGTTACCACCGATCCAATTAAGACTAAAACCACCAGTACGCTGATTCTCTTCATAGTAAACCAATATTTTAAGGACGAAAACATGGAAATCAAAAATAGCGTAAAATGAGCCCCTATTTTTTTGAGAAGCAGGTTTTTACCTAATTTTGCAACTCCTTAACCTCTCCACCCATTTGGAGACTTAAAGGAAAAATGGTGGCTATAGCTCAGTTGGTTAGAGCATCAGATTGTGGTTCTGAGGGTCGCCGGTTCGAGCCCGGTTAGCCACCCAGACCTCGTCTTTTGACGAGGTTTTTTTAATTAATAGCCTCAAATAAAGTCATAAGATTGAACAATCACCTTTTATAAACGTTATGAACCGTTTATATTATCTGTAAATCTATTCCACAAGCCCTGTCAATCTTACTCGTTTAATAATCAAAATAATAGCATGCTAGTTCGTATTTCATTTTTGATAAGCCTTTTTACGTTTTTTACTGCCCAAGCACAACCCCCAGTTTCTATGGCAAGAGGGGGCGCCAACAGCCGTCAAATGCCTAATGGCAGCTTTTACGGAAAGGTACTCGAGTCAAATACTGGAAAACCCATCGAATTAGCTTCTGTGCAATTGCTACAAAACAAACTGGATACCGTTACTAAAAAGAGGAAGGATGTGGTTATAGCTGGAATGCTAACCCGTGCTAATGGTGAGTTTCGGTTGGAAAATATCCCTGCATTTGGACAATTCAAGCTTCGGATCAATGTAGTGGGATATAAAACCATTGAGCAAACCATAAGCTTTGATCTAAAAATGCCAACCAGTGGCAACACAGATTTCACAGCCATGCTTTCAGCACTCGATAAAGACCTTGGGAATATAAAAATTGATATTGCTGAAAAAACATTGGAAAACGTGACAGTGAGCGCCAGCACTGGTGGACTAAAATTGGGAATAGATAGAAAAATTTTCAGCGTAGACCGTAATATAGTATCGGCTGGCGGTACCGCAGTGGATGTAATGCGAAATGTTCCTTCTATTAATGTAGATCTGGATGGGAATGTGACCATGCGGAACAACACGCCTCAATTATTTGTAGATGGCAGGCCCACGGTGCTAACCTTGGAGCAAATACCAGCTGATGCGATTGAAAGCGTTGAAATTATTACAAACCCATCCGCCAAATTTGATGCTTCTGGCGGTACGGCAGGCATCTTAAATATTATTCTCAAAAAAAATAAGCGTGTAGGATACAGCGGTAATATTCGATCAAATATCGATTCCCGTGCACGAGTAGGCGGCGGAGCTGATGTAAATGTGAGACAGAATAAACTTAATTTTTTTGGAAGTTTGAATTATAACATGCGCAAATCAATCAGCGCAGGAACCACAGAGCGTACTACCCTGATTGCAAATCCAAATACTTTTCTCAAGCAAGAGGATAGCAGTATATCTAAAGGTAATTTTATGTTTTTTCGAGGTGGTTTTGATTTTTTTATAGATAATCGAAATACCCTTTCGTTTTCCATTAATAAAGGAGGGGGGAAATTTACACCTACCAACGATAGTTACAGCACAATCGATTCGCTCTACTCGCCCATTACTCGCTCTTTTAATGATCGGTTTTCAAACTCTGCCAGTGAATTCAATTTTACTGGACTAAGCGCCAGTTTTAAGCACTTATTTCCACGAGCTGGGGAGGAGTGGTCGATTGATTTTACGCAAAACATAAGCCAAAGTGAAAACAATAATGAGATCCGCACGGCCTATTACGCAAACCCCTTAAGTTCTTTTGTAAAAATCCAGGATCAACTTCAAGCAGGATCAGGTGATAATACCAACATGGTCATTCAAACTGATTATACCCTACCCCTCTCAGACAAAGTAAAAATTGAAGCAGGATTACGTGGTCAATGGAGAACCGTTGACAATAAAAATAACTTCTTTATTAAAACGCCTGGAGGAATCATACAAATACCAGGTTTGTCTGTCAACTATACGAGCGACGACAATGTTTTTGCAGGATATGCTACGCTCTCTAAACAGGTCAATAATTTTGGCTACCAACTTGGCCTACGTGCTGAACGCTCGATGTACAATGGCTTTTTACCTGATCGAAATGAAAAATTTTCTATTGAATTTCCTGTCAGCTTGTTCCCCAGCCTTTTTATTAGTAATAAATTAAAAAAGAATGCTGAACTTCAACTCAACTATACGCGCAAAATAAATCGCCCCAACTTTTTCCAACTCTATCCTTTCACCGATTACTCAGATTCATTAAATCTTAGCAGAGGAAATCCGGGATTACTCCCAGAATTTACCAACTCATTTGAGCTTTCTTACCAAAAAACTTACTCGAATAAAAATAATGTACTGGGGTCTGTCTATTTCAAACATACCGACAACCTGATTACTCGATACCAAGATAAAGAGACCAACCCCATCACTGGCAAAGAAGCATTGATCAATACATTCATTAATGCCAATTCCAGTTACGTAACCGGGGCAGAATTGGTAGCCAAAACAAAAATTAATAACCAATGGGATTTGACCAGCAACTTTAATTTATTCACTTCCGCAATTAAACTTGCATCCAACTTTGAGAACTCAATTGATCCATTTGTGAGCTATCAGATCAAGGTTAATAATATCTATAAACTGCCTAAAAATATCACCTTTCAATTGTCAGGTGAATATCAATCCCGATCTGTACTTCCCCCCGGCGGTAGTGGCGGTGGGAGTGGCGGCGGACGTTGGGGCGGCGGCGGTGGCGGCATGTGGGGCGGAGGCATGTGGGGGCAAGCCAGTGCAGCACAAGGTTATCAAAAGGCAAATTACTTTATTGATGCGGCTATCCGAATTGAGTTAGGAAAGAACAAACAAACGAGTATTTCGCTCAATATGAATGATGTATTACGAACAAGACGTCAACAAATTTATTCTGCCTCCTCCCTGTTTGTACAAGATGTTTTCAGGAGAAGAGACCCTCAATTACTCCGACTTAACATTAACTGGAGATTTGGAAAATTTGATCCCAATCTTTTCAAGCGCAAAAGCACTAAATTAATGGGAGAAGGGATGGAGAACATGAACATGTAGAACAATGTTCATTTACATATGAATTGAGGCCAGCTCCTCTACCCGACCTTGCTCTGTTCGGATCATCCTTGCTGGAAACTTTTGCACCACAATATAATCGTGGGTAGCCATTACAACTGCAGTGTTGTAATCGCGACTGATATGAAACAGCAATTTCATAATCTCATCAGATGTCTCTGGATCCAGGTTGCCTGTAGGCTCGTCTGCCAAGATTAATTTGGGGGAGTTGAGCAATGCCCTCGCAATGTCGATGCGCTGTTGCTCTCCACCACTTAACTCAAATGGCATTTTAAAACCTTTGGATTTTAATCCCACTTTGTCAAGCACATCAGCAATCTTTTCATTCATCAGCCGTTCGTCCGTCCATCCAGTTGCCTTTAAAACAAACTTCAAATTCTCATTCACGTTTCGATCAGTCAATAATTGAAAATCCTGAAACACAACCCCCAGTGTTCTCCTCAAAAAAGGGACTCGCTTCCAATCCAATTCCTTTAAATCAAAACCAGCCACAATACCTGTTCCTTCCACTAGCGCAAGTTCGCCATATAATGTTTTTAAAAGGCTAGATTTACCAGAACCAGTTTTACCAACCAGGTATACAAATTCCCCCTTATTCACGGTCAAGTTTACATCTTGTAAAACAAGCGAGGAGCCCTGATAGATATTAACATCGCGTAATGCTATAATTGAGTCTGACATAGTTGGGTTTGTTACAAATTACTAAAAAAGAAGATGGAGAATCAAAATACTAAGGTCTCGTTTTGATGATAAATATGCAGCTCTTTTTTTGACCCGTCCTCGACCCGGCCAATTATTTGTGCGGAAATGTTGAAAGATGAGGCTATATCAATTATGGCTTGTGCATCTTGGCTATTCGTGTAAATTTCAAACCGTGTTCCCATATTAAACACTTGCATCATCTCCTTCAAATCGGAATTACTGGCCTCCTGGATCATTTTAAAAATTATCGGAGGGTTGAAAAGATTGTCCTTGATTATTTTAAAATTTCCAGGCAAATATTTTAAACATTTGGTTTGGCCACCTCCGCTGCAATGAATTAACCCATGAACGGCACTTGGTAATTGTGCTATTATTTTTTTAATAACGGGTGCAAACGTCCGGGTTGGACTCAGTAATAACTGGCCAACCGTATAGCGATTCCCTTGATCAGCGATTTCACTACTGAGGCTATAAGGCCCCGTGTAAGCAACATCATTATCCATAGCTGGATCCAGGGACTCTGGAAAAAGGGAACTGTACGTATGATTTAACAGATCATGTCTTGCACTGGTGAGTCCATTACTGGCAATACCACTATTGTAGGCATTTTCATAAGAGGCCATCCCAAAACCAGCTAGCCCTACAATAACATCTCCCGCTTGAATCTTGTTATTGGTAATTAATTTATCCTTTGGCCAACGAGCAGCCATGGTACCATTAATAGCAATTGTACGTACCACATCCCCGACATCAGCCGTTTCTCCACCCATGAATTGGATGTCTACTCCGTGCTGACTCATCTGTTCAAAAAAGGAACTGGTACCTTCAATAATGGTAGCCAAAACTTCGCCAGGAATTAACTTTTTATTTCGATCAATAGTGGAGGAAAAAAGAATAGAAGAAGTAACGCCTACACAAAGCAGATCATCCAAGTTCATCACGATGGCATCTTGCGCAACCCCCTTCCATACAGATAGATCACCCGTTTCACGCCAGTACAGATAGGCTAATATCGATTTAGTACCTGCCCCGTCAGCATGCATAATGGACACCCAATTACTGTCATTGCACAGAAAATCGGGATAAACTTTACAAAATGAGTGAGGATATAATCCGGGGTTTAGCTGCTTAACCGCAGCATGCACTTCCTCTTTTTGAGCAGAAACCCCTCTTTTAGCGTAGCGTGACATGCACGGCAAACTTACTAATTCCTACCCGTTCGGTCAACTGCCTTGCGACAACTATCTTTGCAAACCAAATGCAAGTACATAACGCATTAAATCAGCTCCCAGCTTTTAAAAAAGCTGTAATAACCATCGGAACCTTTGATGGTGTGCACAATGGGCATAAACAGGTATTACATGCCCTCACAAGTACCGCGCAATCACTCGGCGGGGAATCCGTTTTAATTACGTTTGATCCACATCCCAGAAAAATAGTTAGCTCTGCTATATTAGGCATTCGGTTATTGAATACCCTGGAGGAAAAAAAACAGCTTTTAGAAAAAGAGGGAATTGATCACCTGGTGGTTGTGCCTTTCACTGAAAAATTTGCAAACCTTTCCGCAACAGAGTACATAGAGGAGTTTTTAGTGGCTCATTTTAATCCCCATACCATCATCATTGGACATGATCACCAATTTGGCCGAAATAGGCAGGGTGATTATGCCCTATTAGCCGAAAAAGCATTGCAGTATGGATATGCCTTAAAAGAGATTCCGAGACAACTCTTGGAGGACATTACCATAAGTTCTACAAAAATAAGGGAGCATCTTTCCAGAGCTGCTATTACAGCAGCCAACAAATTATTAGGTTATCCCTTCTTCTTTAGCGGCAGAGTTGTTCATGGAAATAAAATAGGAAGAACGCTGGGTTATCCCACTGCCAATTTAAAAATTGAAGATTCCGAAAAAATCGTTCCTGGAAATGGTATCTATGCCGTCTTTGCAAAACCCGAGGGTGCTAATCACCTATACAAGGGGATGATGAGTATTGGCCTTCGTCCTACTGTTGATGGAAAAAGCAGGGTGATAGAAGTCAACATTTTTGAATTTGATCAAGAAATCTATGATCAACTCCTGGAAGTTCATATGATTGCCTATTTACGAGAGGAAAAGAAATATGACTCATTGCAGGGATTAATAGAGCAATTAGGGAAAGACAAGCAAAACAGCCTGCATATCCTCCAACACTGCTAGTGGGAAGTCATTTTAAAAATGAGCTCTTTGAGTAAAGAAGAGTCCTCGGTGGATGTGGCTCCCACCCCAACTGATTTTAAATTATACTGGTGTAGCAATAATAAGGTAAGCTCCGTTCCCTGATAACCGTACAGACGAGCTGCCTCTTTGTAATTACGAATAGAAAAGGGAGGTATACCAAGCTGACTAGCCAGGGAGCGATCGTCGGACGTATCAGCCCCAAAGAGCATATATACTTTTGAAAAAAAACTGTAGAGAAGCGGTAGGATCAATTGCAAGGGTGCAGCTTTAGGATTTTGCTTGAAATACTGAATGATTCGAAAGGCTTTTAAAAAATCCTTCTGCGCCAATGCAGTTTGCAATTCAAATACATTAAATTCTTTACTAACCCCCACAAATCGCTCAATAAGATCCTCATCAATTACGGAACCCGGACTACAGTTTAATTGAAGTTTTTCAAGCTCTTGCTCTACTTTACTCAACTCACTTCCAAGATGATCCACCATCAATAACAAGGCACGTGGAGTAATTTTTTGTTCTTTTGTAGCAAGCCTTTGTTCAATCCATGCTGCCACCTCTTTTTCATTTAACTTTTTAAATGAAACAAAAGTTCCCTTTTCCTTGATCAATCGTGCCACTTTCTTTCGATTATCCAACTTCTTCTCTTTGTAAGCGATCACCAGTATGGTAGACGTAAGCGGCTGCTCAAAATAAGGCTCTAATTTTTCAATATCTCGTAGCTGCTGAGCTTCTTTCAAGATTACCACTTGACGTTCTGCAAACATGGGGTATCGTCTACATTGGTTTACCACATCCGCCCAGGATGTATCTTTTCCATAAAATACCGTACAATTAAAAGCTGACTCCTCTGGGCTTAAAATAGTTTTTTCGGCAGCAGTTGTCAGTTGATCAATAAAGAAATCTTCCTCGCCCTCCAACCAATAGAAGGGGCTAAATTGTCCTTTAGTCCAACGCTGCAAAATAGTAGCTACATCCACAAGGCTAAATTAATCGATTTGGCAGGCATCTATAAAAAAAAGTCCCGCCTTGATGGCGGGACCTGAATACTTAAAACCCAGCAATTAACTGATAGCGCTAAGGCAATCAGAATAAGTTGTAACCATAACTAACATAGTATAAACCACCAACATAAGGGCTTCCAAAACCAGTACGCTGATAATTATTGGCAATATTGGTACCTCCCACACGGAACGTACTCTTTGGATTCTGAGGAGGACGGTAAGTAACTTGTGCATCCCACCATCCAAATGCAGGAAGAGTACCCGTTACAAAAGTTCCCTCGTAATAGTTACGATCTTGCCATTTGTAAACAACATTGAAACCAACGTTTTTGTATACATTCTCATTACGCATACCAATGTTTACACGGTATTTAGGCGCATTGAAATAAGTTACAACCCCAGCTTCAACATCCTGTAATTTGTCAGAGAATACGTTTCCGTAAACTACGTATTTTCTCACCCACTGATATTCAAAGCCAACGCCCCACCCTGTTGATGTAACGGGTTCAGCAGAATTTTGTACGTAGGAAAGGTTTGTACTAGTAAAAGGAGAGTAAAGATCAGAGTTTGCACCAGTGCGTGATTGCGCAAGTGCTACACCTACTAAAAAGTCTTCGTAGCGGCTGTAATAGTAATATGCATCAATCAATAGCTTCTTACCAATTACACCCTTGTAGCCCACTTCGTAAGATTTAACTGTCTCAGGTTTTACCGGTTGGAAACGTGCACGAACCAAACGGCTAGAATCACCCAATGTTCCTGATCTGTAAGAAAGAACACTGGCAGCTGTGTAACCTGGACGAGTAGAATTAAGCTTGTAATAATCCTGGAATTCAGGTAAGCAACCCATTAGTACACCGGAACCTGTTACTAAGCTGATATACTGGTTCTGGTTGGTTGGAAAACGGTAGGCAGTCTGGTAAGACAAGCGAAGGAAATTCTCTTTTGCTAATTTGATTACAGCAGAAACACGGGGCGTAAAGCGTCCTTTGAAGTTTGTTTGCTTATCAAAACGTCCGGAAGCAGTCAGCGTTAAACCGCCCTCCAATAAACTCTTCTTCATTTGCATGTATCCACCATACTCATTCACACGGATCAATTGTGCTGTATCGGCAAACAAGGTTCCTTGTGAATTCAAAACCCACTGCTTCCAGCTGGCTCCTGCCATCAATTCAACTTTATCAGAGAAGCCACCCATATCAGAAATATTCAGCTGTGTTTCAGCAGAGTAAAAATCAGTTTTGTCAAGGAATAATGCACCACCCTTGCTGATTGGTGTTGTTTTGATACG
>VFQT010000223.1_pt1 | contig 91369 bp, 85 predicted proteins | sample 3512381 | NCBI WGS metagenome assembly VFQT01 (sample SAMN10412376, study PRJNA504923) | tailings metagenome | isolation source: Relicate 2 Philex TSF3 active mining site | place: Philippines: Tuba, Benguet | collected 2017-08-29
ATCCCCGCCAGACCTTCATCGACACCGGCGTCTCGATCGGCCGTGACGTGACTCTCTTTCCCGGAACCATCTTGCAGGGACGCACCTCGATCGGATCGGGATGCGAAATCGGCCCGCATACCCGTCTGGTCGACACCGTGGTCGGCGATCGGTCGGTGATCGAGAACTCCGTGGCGCGCGACGCCGAGATCGGCGACGACTGCCACGTCGGTCCGTTCGCATCCCTCTCCGCGGGCGCCCGAGTGGCTGGGGGCGCGACGACCGGCCCGTTCTATAGTGCTCACGGGTCGAACTGACGCGAGTGTCGATCGATCAACGGGAGGGCGACGGGTAGCCATGGACAAGGTCACGACCAAGCGAATGGTTCTCTATTCGGGTCGAACCCATCCGGCACTCGCCGACGAAGTTGCTCGCCATCTCGGTGTCGAACTCGGCGATCCGAATCTCGTCGAATTCGCCAACGGCGAAGTGCGTCCGCGATTCGGCGACAGCGTGCGCGGTTGCGACGTGTTCATCATGCAGACGCATTACGGATGCGACGGTCGCAGCATCAACGACTCGATCATGGAACAACTCATCATGATCGATGCCGCACAACGCGCGTCGGCCAAACGCATCACTGCGGTCTGCCCGTTCTACGGATACGCCCGCCAGGACCGCAAGGCCGAAGGACGCGAGCCGATCACCGCCCGACTCATCGCCGATCTGTTTCTCGCCGCCGGCGCCAAGCGCATGGTGTCGATCGATCTGCACAGCGGTCAGATCCAAGGGTTTTTCGGCGGTCCGGTCGATCACCTCACCGCGATGCCGGTGATCGAGGACTACATCCGCAAGAACGCCAAGGATCCCGTGATCGTGTCGCCCGATGCCGGGCGCATCAAGGTCGCCGAACGCATGCAGCAACACCTCGGCGCCGACCTCGCGTTCGTCTACAAGCGCCGGCCGAAGGGCACGACCAACACGGCACAGGCTCTCGACGTGATCGGTGACGTGGAGGGGCGGCTCTGCATCCTCACCGACGACATGATCGACACCGGCGGAACCATCGTGTCGGCGGCCGAACTGCTCCTGAACAAGGGCGCGACCGAGGTCTGGGCCATGGCGACCCACGGGGTGCTCTCCGGTCCGGCTGTCGAACGTCTGGCGGCATCCCGTATCGACCGGGTCATCCTCACGAACACCCTCCCGATCCCGGCCGAGAAGATGATCGACAAGATCGAGGTCATTTCGGTGGCCCCGATCATCGCCGATGCGCTCTCGGCAGTGTTCGACGACACCAGCGTGTCGGAGATCTTCGGCGGCGAGAACCAGGCCTGAGGCACCAGGCCCCAGGCCCCAGACCCCAGGCCTGAGCCCAAGAAGCAGATCCCACGAACCACGTCTCAGAACCTCGTCTCGGGGTGGGATCGCCCCTCGGTCGGCTCTAGCATGGCGACCCGGTATCACCAGCGGGTTTCCGGCGATTCGTCACCCCGCTGAGTCCGTGCACGAAAGGCATCTCATGTCCACCACACTCCGCATCACATCAGGTCGCGCTGAGGGCTCGTCGGCCGCTCGCCGCCTTCGTCGTGAAGAGAACATCCCCGGCGTCCTCTACGGACAGGGCATGACCCCGGTGTCGGTCTCGGTGGCTCGAGCCGATCTGCGCGTCGCTCTCTCCGGCCCGGCTGGCACCAACACCATCCTCACGCTCGAAGTCGACGGCAACTCCTATCCCGCCGTGGTCAAGGACATGCAGCGCCATCCGGTTCGTCGCACGGTCGCCCACGTCGACTTCATGCGAATCAACCTCAGCGAAGAGCTCACGGTTTCGGTGCCGGTGACGCTCGTCGGCAACGCCAAGGCCGTTCTCGCCGAAGGTGGCCTCGTCGACGCCGCCGCCGACACTCTCGAACTCGTCACCACGCCGGCCAACATGCCGAGCGAAGTGGCGATCGACGTGTCGAACATGAAGCCCGGTGACGTCATTCGCCTGTCGGAGGTCACCCTGCCGGCCGGTTGCCGTGCGCTCGGCGATCCCGACATGGCCGTCGTCACCGCGAGCGCCGGCTCGAAGGCCGAAGCTCCGGCACCGGCCGCCGAGCCTGCATCCTGAGCCTCCGTTCCTGAACGGACGTTCCTGACATCCGGCTTCTTCGTCTCGGGCAGATTCGTCGACTCTGGTCGGTCGCACCGGCTCGTGACGTGGTCGGCGATGTGGACCTGATGCGAGACTGTGCATCGTGGGCCTGATCTCGCGCGACAAGAACTCGGGCAAGAAGCACGCCCCCACCTTCGATGCCTTGATCGTCGGACTCGGCAATCCCGGGAAACAGTACGCGCGCACCCGCCACAACGTGGGAGAGGAAGTGGTCGTCGAACTCGCCCGTCGACACGGAACGTCCCTGTCGTCGGGACGTGACTCAGCACTCGAAGCCGACGTACGCATCGGCACTCCTCCCAACGTCAAGCGGGCCGTTCTGGCTTTCCCCACGACGTTCATGAACGAGAGTGGTCAGGCCGTGTCGAAACTCGTGCGCCGTCACGGTTTCGTGATCGCCGACGGATTTCCGTCCCTCGTCGTCGTTCATGACGAACTCGACCTTCCGCCCGGCACCGTGCGGGTGAAGTTCGGCGGCGGACTCGGCGGACACAACGGACTGCGCAGCATCACGTCACACACTGGAACGCAGGACTACGTGCGCGTGCGCATCGGTGTGGGAAAGCCGTCGTCGAAGGAGCAAGGGGCCAACCACGTTCTCAGTCGTGTGCCACCGGCCGAACGAGACATCCTCGACGTCGCCGTCCGCGTGGCTGCCGATGCCGTCGAGTCAGTCGTTCTCGACGGCGTGAACGCGGCCATGAATCGATACAACTCGTTGTGAAGTCACCGTCGTGAGCATCCTGTCGTCATTGCCGTCTCGCCTGCGCGACGATCCGGCCCTTCGCTCGCTGATCGGCGCGGTCGACGCCACGATCGCCGTTCCCGACGTCGCACGGGCCGTGACTCTGGCCGCGTTGTCTCAGCTGTCGGGGCGACGTCCGATCGTCGTGGCGTGTCCGACCGGAACCATGGCCGGCCAGCTCGCCGACGACCTGGCGCACTTCGTCCCACCCGCCGCCGACGGAACGAGCGACGTGGTTCTCTTCCCCGCGTGGGAAACTCTTCCCTTCGAGCGGGTGAGTCCGAGCGTCGACACGATGGGCCGCCGCCTCGAAGTGCTGTGGCGTCTCGCTCAACACGATCGACGTCCGGCCGTGATCGTGGCCAGCATGCGATCGCTCCTGCAGCAGCTCGGACCCGAGACGACGTCCATCTCCCCGATCATCGTGCGCAAGGGTTCGGTCCTCGATCCGATCGAACTCGTCACGACTCTCGTGACTCACGGGTATCGCCGCGAAGACATCGTCGAACATCGCGGCGAGGTTGCCGTGCGCGGTGCGATCGTCGACGTCTTTCCGTCGACCGGCGACGTTCCCGTCCGCATCGATCTGTGGGGCGACGAGGTCGATCGACTCACCACGTTCTCCGTTCATGATCAGCGAAGTGACGCCGACCTCGACGAGGTTCTCCTGTTCCCCGCACGCGAACTCGTCATGACCGACGAGTGCCGGAGCCGTGCATCGTCGTTGATCGCATCCGAACCATGGGGACGTGAACACTGGGAGCGACTCGCCGAGGGTCAGATCTTCGACGGCATGGAGAGTTGGCTTCCGTGGCTCACCGAATCTCCGACGATCCTCACCGATCTCCTTCCACCCGAAGCGAAGATGATCCTCGTCGAACCACGGCGCCTGCGTGATCGCGCCAACGACCTCCTCGCCGAGGAGGACGACCTTGCCCGCGCCCTCGCTTCGTCGTGGGCCCGTGACGCCAACCGAACGTTCCCGCGTCTGCACGTCACCCCCGAACACCTGCTCGGGTCGGCTGACGGCCGCTCACGTGGCGCGTGGAATCTGATCCCGGTCGCCGACGGGCCCGAGGTTCCACTTCTCGAAGCGAGCGGCTGGGGTGTGGCTGCTGGAATCGGCACTCTGGGTGAAGGTCCGGCCGGTCGATTCAGTCAATTGCTGGCCGACGGCTATCGAATCGTCGTGGCCGCCGATGGTGTCGGTTCGGCTGAACGTCTGGCCACCCTCCTCGGTGATGCCGGGCTGGCCTTTTCGGTCGTGAACGACGAAGCCGGATCGACCAACGTCGATCTCTCGGGTCGCGGTGGTGTGATCGCCGTTGCTCCCGTTCATCGCAGTTTCACCATTCCGGCCGCGAAGTTGGCCGTGGTCGCCGAGGCCGACATCACCGGCCGTCGTCGCGCCCACCGCAAACCGCGCCCGCGTCGGGCGACGTCGACGACGATCTTCGAAGACCTGCAACCCGGCAACTACGTCGTTCACCATGTCCACGGCGTCGGCAAGTACGAGGGAATGGTCAAGCGCACCATCGGTGGCATCGAACGCGACTATCTCCTCCTGGCGTACAAGGGCGGTGACCGGCTCTACGTCCCGTCCGACCAGATCGACACCATCCGCCAATACGTCGGAGGCGAGACCCCCGTCCTTCATCGCCTCGGCGGTTCCGACTTCGCGAAATCGAAATCGCGTGTTCGCAGTGCGGTTCGTGAAATCGCCCAAGAACTCGTGGTGCTCTACCAGAAGCGCGTCACCGCAGCCGGTCACGCGTTCGGCCCGGACACGCCGTGGCAACACGAAATGGAGGACGCGTTCCCGTACGTCGAGACACCCGATCAGAAGAAGGCGATCGACGAGATCAAAGTCGACATGGAGCGCGCGTATCCGATGGACCGACTCGTGTGCGGTGACGTCGGATTCGGCAAGACCGAAGTCGCGGTACGAGCCGCCTTCAAGGCGATTCAGGACGGCAAACAGGTCGCCGTTCTCGTCCCGACCACCTTGCTCGCGTCCCAACACGGAAGCACGTTCGCCGATCGCTTCGCCGGCTATCCGATCCGTGTCGAGGTTCTGTCGCGGTTCCTCACCCAAGGTGAAGCCAACAAGGTGATCGCCGGGCTCGAATCGGGTGACATCGACTGTGTCATCGGCACGCACCGTCTTCTGGCCGGTGGCGTGAAATTCAAGAACTTGGGTCTTCTGATCGTCGACGAAGAACAGCGATTCGGCGTTCAGCACAAAGAGGCGATGAAACACCTCAAGACCAACGTCGACGTCCTCACCCTGACCGCCACGCCGATCCCCCGAACCCTGGAGATGAGCCTGGTCGGAATTCGCGACCTCTCCCTCCTGCAGACTCCGCCGGCCGATCGCCAGCCGATCCTCACGTTCGTCGGCGAGTACGACGAACGTGTCGCGATGGAAGCGATTCGTCGCGAACTGCTGCGCGAGGGCCAGGTCTTCTGGGTGCACAACCGCGTCCAGACCATCGAGGAGTGTGCCGCCGGACTGCGCGAACTCGTTCCCGAAGCACGGATCGCCGTCGCTCACGGCCAGATGGACGAAGGCACTCTCGAACAGGTCGTGCTCGACTTCTGGGAAGGCGAGTTCGACGTGCTGGTGTGCACCACGATCATCGAGAGCGGAATCGACATGCCATCGGTGAACACGCTCGTGGTCGAGCGGGCCGACCTGCTCGGACTGGGACAGATGCACCAGTTGCGCGGACGGGTGGGACGCAGCGGCCAACGCGCCTATGCGTATCTCTTCCACCCGGCCGATCGCGCGCTGTCGGAGGACGCCTACGAGCGCCTCCGAACGATCGGCGAGTCGACCGAACTCGGCAGCGGTTTCAAGATCGCCATGCGCGACCTCGAGATCCGCGGCGCCGGCAACCTCCTCGGTGAGGCCCAGAGCGGCCACATCGCCGCCGTGGGCTACGACCTCTATTGCCAGATGGTGACCGAAGCCGTCGGCGAGATGAAGGGCGAACCGATCAAGGAACCGTCGGAGATCAAGATCGACGTTCCGACCCACGCCTACCTCCCCACCGATTACGTCCCGAAAGAAGCCCTCCGTCTCGAGGCCTACCGCCGTCTGGCAACGGTCGAGAACTCCGCCGAAGTCGCCGACATCCGCGCCGAATGGCTCGATCGCTACGGTCCCGTTCCCGAGCCGGCCGAGATGCTCTTGCAGGTGGGTCTGGTTCGCGCCGAATGCCACCGTCTCGGCCTCCAGGAGGTCGTGGTGTCGCGGTCCGATGTTCGTCTCGCTCCCGTCGCGCTGAAGACATCCGACTCGATGCGACTCTCCCGACTCTCGCGGGACGCCATTCACAAGGAGAACCTGCAGCAGCTGATCGTTCCGATCCCGCGAACTCGAGAGCCGGTGGAGTACCTCCTCGACTTCCTCGGCCAACTGTTCCCAGTGGCCAGCAACTAGTTTGGCGACGTGATCTCACCCCGCCGCCTCGCTCGTCGTACCGCTCTCGTCGCCGGACTCGGCCTCGTCGTCTCCACGTCACTCACGGCGTGCTCGAGTGTCGAATCGACGGCCATCCGGGTGAACGGCCAAGAGCTCTCGAGCGCCGATTTCGACGAACTTCTCGTCGGCTACGCCGCGGCGATTCCCTCCGCCGAATCGGATACCGGAACCGTCAATGCCGCGGTTGCCCGCGGCCTGCTCTCCGACTGGGCCACGACGGTGATCCTGAGCGAAGCCTTGGCCGAGCGAGGAATCTCCGTCTCCGAGGCCGATCTCGACGAGGCACGTGGCGTTCTCGAGGATCAGTCCGGCTTCGCCGAAGCGTCCATCGTCGCTCAGGACTTCTACGTGCGAGCAACCGCGGTGCAACGGGTGTTCGCCGACGCCTTCGGTCCGTCGATCGACGAACTTCGCGACACCTACGACGCCGGTCCGTCGGTGTCCGGGGCGTACTGTCTGCGCGCCATCCTCGTCACCGACGAACTCCTCATCGCCGACATCGGAACCCAACTCGCGAGTGGTGCCGACTTCGGCGAAGTCGCGGCTCAGTACTCGATCGATTCGTCGGCCAGTAACGGCGGCATCATCTCCGATCCCGGCTCGGGCTCGGCCTGCTTCGACGAAGTCGCCCTCTCGAGCCAGATCGTTCCTGAATTCGCCACCGCACTTGCCGCCGCCGAGATCGGCGTGCCGAGCGCACCATTCGAGATCCCGGGTGTCGGCTGGGTCGTCGCACTGCTTCGTCCGTTCGACGAGGTCGGCGAGGACGTCCGCGGAATCATCGGCGGTAGCGCCGCCGAGACCGAACGCGTGGCAGCCCTGGACGCCGCCGAGGTCTGGGTCGGCTCGGAGTACGGAATGTGGGAGTCGGCCACCGGCCGCGTCGTCGCTTCGTGAGCGATCGCGCCGTGAACCCTCGTCACGTCCCGGGTGTCCTTCACGTGGTGGGCCTCGGACCCGGGGGTGACGAGTTCGTCACCGACGAGACCCGTCGTGTGATCGCCGACTCACCTCGTCGCCACCTGCGCACCTCACAACATCCGAGTGCCTACCTCGTCGCCGATGCATCGTCCTTCGACGACGTCTACGACGATGCGGCCGACTTCGACGACGTCTACACCACCATCGTCGAACGTCTGGTCGCGGCGACCACCGATGCCGCATCGGCCGGTGAGCAGATCGTGTACGCCGTTCCGGGCTCTCCGTTGGTCCTCGAACGAACCGTGCGACACCTGATGTCGGATTCTCGAATTGCGGTACGCCTCCACCCCGCGATGAGTTTTCTCGATCTCGTCTGGGCTCGTCTCGGCGTCGATCCGGTCGACGACGGCGTCACGTTCGTCGACGGCCACGAGTTCGCTCGCCGGGCCGCCGGACTCTCCGGACCTCTTCTCGTGGCGCACTGTCACGCCAATTGGGTTCTCTCCGAGATCAAACTCGCCGCTGAAGATCTCGTCGATGCCACCAACGACGACGACGAGGTCGTGGTGCTCCACCACCTGGGCCTCTCCGACGAACGAATCGTGCGCACCACGTGGTCGGAGATCGATCGCGCCGTCGACGCTGATCACCTCACGTCGTTGTACGTTCCGCGTCTCTCGGCACCGGTCGGACGTGAATTGGTGTCGTTCCACGAGTTGGCTCGCACGCTTCGTCGCGAGTGTCCGTGGGACCGCGAGCAGAACCATCGCACCCTGCTCACCTATCTGCTGGAAGAGACACACGAAGTCGTCGATGCGATCCTCGCTCTCGATCCCGATGACCCGCGGACCGATGAGCATCTCGTCGAAGAATTGGGCGACTTGCTCTATCAGATCGAATTCCATGCCGCCATCGGCGAACAAGAGGGTCGCTTCACGATGGCCGATGTGGCGCGCGGGATCAACGACAAACTCGTTCGCCGACATCCGCACGTGTTCGCCCATGGCACGGCCGGTGACGATCCCGTCGCTGAATGGGAGACGATCAAGCGGGCCGAGCGAGAGGCTCGGGGTGAAGTTCGTGGACCGTTCGACGGAATCCCGTCGAGCTCGGGGTCGTTGTCGTACGCCGCCGCCGTTCTGAAGCGGGCCGGAAAACTCGGGGTGTCGATTCCTCCGAGGGCCTCGAGTACCGAGCCGGCGGACCTGGGGCAGGCCCTGCTCGAACTCGTGGCCGAGTGCCGACACCAGGGAATCGACCCCGAGGTCGTCCTCCGCGAATCGGCCAACGCGTACCGGAACCGAGTCGAGCAGGAGACTCGAAGCACCGAGAACTAACGTGATCTCATGACCGAGATCGCCCTCGTCACCGCTCGCGAAGTTCTGGATTCCCGGGGCAATCCCACCGTGGAGGCCGAAGTGCTCCTCGAATCGGGAGCCCGGGGTCGGGCCATGGTTCCCTCCGGAGCCAGCACCGGTGAACACGAAGCGGTCGAGTTGCGCGATGGCGGCCGTCGTTTCGGCGGCAAGGGCGTACTCACGGCTGTCGGTTTCGTCAACGGCGAGATCGACACGGCGCTACGTGGCGTCGATGCACTCGATCAGCGTCTCGTCGACTCGTCGCTCAACGACATCGACGGCACGCCGAACAAGTCCCGGATCGGTGCCAACGCCATTCTCGGCGTGAGTCTCGCCGTGGCCAAGGCCGCCGCCGACGAACTCGATCTTCCGTTGTGGCGGTACGTCGGCGGGCCCAACGCCCACGTGCTTCCGGTGCCGATGATGAACGTCATCAACGGCGGCGCCCACGCCGACAACACGATCGATTTGCAGGAATTCATGATCATGCCGGTGGGTGCTCCGAGTTTCCGAGAGGCGCTTCGCTGGGGAACCGAGACGTATCACCAGCTGAAGAAGATCCTCCACGATCGACATCTCTCCACGGCCGTGGGCGACGAGGGCGGATTCGCACCGAATCTCGCGACCAACGAAGACGCCATTCGCATCCTCGTCGACGCGATCGCCGCAGCCGGTTTCACACCCGGCGACGACATCGCCATCGCCCTCGACCCGGCCATGAGCGAGCTGTACAAGGACGGCCGGTATCACCTCTCGGGCGAGGGCAAGGTGCTGTCTCCGGACGATCTCGTGGCGTACTGGGCGCGCCTCGTCGACTCGTATCCGATCGTGTCGATCGAGGACGGGATGTACGAGAACGATTGGGACGGATGGGCGGCTCTCACGCAGGCGCTCGGTGAACGCGTTCAACTCGTCGGAGACGATCTTTTCGTGACCAACAGCCGTCGCCTCGCCGAAGGAATCGAGCGGCACGTCGCCAACAGCGTTCTGGTGAAGGTCAATCAGATCGGTTCACTCACCGAGACTCTCGAGACAGTCGAGTTGGCGACTCGCCATCGCTACACGAGCGTGATGAGCCATCGCAGTGGCGAGACCGAAGATGCCACCATCGCCGATCTCGCCGTCGCCACGAACTGTGGCCAGATCAAGACCGGCGCACCGGCACGAAGTGATCGCGTCGCCAAATACAACCAGTTGCTGCGCATCGAGGAACAGCTGGGAGAGGCAGCAGCCTTTCGTGGTCGAGCGGCCCTCGCGCCATTGCGCTGAACGGGTTCGGCCCGACCTGCCACCCACTCGCCACCTGAACCGGGCACAATGTTCGGGTGCCGACGACGACCCGACGCTCACGTGGCAAGTCGTCGACCCGTATTCGTCGCGGTGATCTCACCCGCCCGACACCTCGCCAGGAACGCCTCGTTCCCAAACGGATCGGTTACGTCGTCCTCTCCCTCGCCGCTCTGCTCGTCGTCGGCTCGTTCGCCAACTCGTTCCTCGTCCTCCCGGTTCGGTCGTGGTTCGGTCAGCGGACCGAATTCGAGGACCGCTCGACCGAACTCGACGCCCTCCGTGAAGCGACCGACCGGCTCCAGGCCGAAGTCGACCGGCTCAACACCCCGGACGGCGTGGAGGACGCCGCCCGCCAGGAACTGGGCTTCGTCATGATCGGCGAGGATCGACGTTCCGTGGTGGCCGACGCCGAGGCCCCGGTCGATCTTCCCTACGGATGGCCCTACGACCTCGTCGAACAGATCGTCGAGGTCCGCCAGGCCGAAGCCATCGCTCGTACCGCCGGCGAGTGAGACCGGTTCGAGTCCGGCGAGTAAGGTCGGGCCATCACAGGTTCGACACCTAGGGGGTCCACAGTGGCTGGTGGCAGCATTCTCGGCAATCGCGTTCTTCGTAAGGAAGACCCGAAGTTCCTCACCGTCGGCGGCACGTACGTCGACGACATGGACGAACCCATGCTCGCCGGCGCGGCGCACGTCGTTTACGTTCGGTCGTCGGTGGCGCACGGCCGCATCAACTCGATCGACACCGGTGATGCCGTGTCGATGCCGGGTGTGCTCGGTGTGTACACCGCGGCCTCCCTCGAACTGCAGCCGGTGCCGGCGGCGTTCAACCCGATGGTGGCTCGTACCCTTCTCGCCAGCGACAAGGTGCGCTACGTCGGCGAGCCGGTGGCCGCAGTCGTCGCCGAGACCCGCGAGCAGGCCGCCGACGCCGCCGAGGCCGTGTTCGTGGATGTCGATCCACTCGACGCGCTCATCGATCTCGAACAGGCCATGGCCTCGTCGACTCTCATCTACGAGAGCGCCGGCAGCAACGTCGTGTTCGACACCACTGTGCTCGGTATGCCCGACAACACCGGCGACGCATTCTTCGCCGACTGCGAAGTCGTGACGAAGGGTCGCTTCCTCAACCAGCGTGTCGCCCCGTGCCCGCTCGAGGTGCGCGGTGCGGCGGCCGCATGGGGAGCCGACGGTCGTCTCAACCAGTGGCTGTCGACCCAGCACGCTCAGGGTGCCGTGGCTCCGCTCGCGGCCGCCAACGGCATCGAACCCGACAAGGTGCGCGTGCGCACACCTGACGTCGGTGGTGGATTCGGCGCCAAGATCGGCTCGTACGCCGAAGAACTTCTGCTCGGCGTTCTCGCCAAGAAGCATGGCCGTCCGATGAAGTGGCGCGAGACGCGTAGCGAGAGCATGGTCGCTCTCGGCCACGGTCGCGCTCAGCTGCAGTACGTCACGATCGGTGGCAAGAAGGACGGCACCGTCACTCACTACCAGTTGCACGCCATCCAGGACTGCGGCGGATTCGCCGACATGGGCACGATCCTCGCCCCGTTCATGACTCGTCCGATGTCGAGCGGCGTGTACGCGATCCCCAATATCGAATGCCGCACCACGTCGGTCGTCACCAACACCACCCCGACGGTCGCGTACCGAGGCGCCGGTCGACCCGAAGCCACCGCCGCGGTCGAGCGTGCGATGGACCTGTTCGCTCTCGAGATCGGCATGGATCCGGCCGACGTTCGTCGCAAGAACCTGATCCCCAAGTTCCTCGAACCGCACACCACCGCCGTCGGACAGACCTACGACGTGGGCGATTACGAGACGGCGCTCGACAAGGCGCTGAAAGCCGCCGACTACTCCGCGTTGCGCGCCGAACAGGCCAAGCGCCGCGCGAGTGGTGACGTGAAGCAGATCGGTATCGGTGTCTGCGTGTACGTCGAGATCACCGGTGGCGTCGGCAACGGCGAGTCCGCCAAGGTCGAGGTTCTCGATGACGGTCGCGCCGTCGTCTACACCGGCACCTCGCCGCACGGCCAGGGTCACGACACCGCGTGGTCGATGCTCGTGCAGGAACAGACCGGCATCCCGATCGATCGCATCGAACTCGTGTGGGGCGACACCGACCTGGTTCCGATCGGAACCGGAACGATGGGTTCGCGCTCGTTGCAGCAGGGCGGAAACGCCGTGTTCCAGGTGGCTGGCGTGCTCGCCGACAAGGCCAAGGCCGTCGCGGCTCGTCTGCTCGAAGCGAGTGAGGCCGACGTCGTGCTCGACAAGGAGCGCGGCGTCTTCCACGTCGCCGGAACCCCGTCGGTCACCAAGTCATGGGCCGATCTCGCCCAGGCCGAGAAGGCCAGCGGCGGACTCGCCCACAACGATGTGATCAACGTGTCGGGTGCGACCTTCCCGTTCGGCGCCCACGTCTCGGTCGTCGAGGTCGACACCGAGACCGGCCAGGCCAAGCTCGTTCGTCAGGTCGCCTGCGACGACGCGGGCAAGGTGCTGAACCCGATGTTGCTCGACGGCCAGATCCACGGTGGTATCGCCCAAGGCGTGGCCCAAGCCCTCTTCGAGGAAGTCATCTACGACGCGGACGGCAACCCGACCACGTCGAACCTCGCCGACTACGGATTCCCGTCGGCGGCCGAACTCCCGAGCGTGGAAGTCGTGCACATGGAGACGCCCACACCCGTCAACGCCATCGGCGCCAAGGGCATCGGCGAATCGGGCACCATCGGTTCCACGCCGGCCGTTCAGTCGGCGGTAATCGACGCGGTCGCGCATCTCGGTGTGAAGCACATCGAAATGCCGTGCACCGCTCAGCGTGTGTGGGCCGCCGTTCAGGCCGCCAAGTAGTCCCTCGACGACACGTCGGGTCGACTGTTCGGCCCGACGAATGTCCCGACCCCGGTCGGGTCGAGTCGCTCCTCGAGCAACAGCGTTTGTAGAGTGCAACCTTGTGACTGCTGGTTCCCTCTCCGCCCCGATCGTCGCCTCCGGACTCGTCCGCCACTTCGGATCCGGGGATTCGCTGGTCCGCGCGGTCGACGGAGTCGACTTGCGCGTCGAGGCCGGCGAGATCTTCGGTTTCCTCGGACCCAATGGCGCCGGCAAGAGCACCACGGTCCGCGTCCTCACCACCCTCCTGAAACCATCGGCCGGTTCGGCCACCGTGGCCGGATTCGACGTGGCGACCCAGGCCGACAAGGTGCGTCGTTCGATCGGCGTGGCCCTGCAGGACGCGGCGATCGATCCGTTGATGACCGGACGCGAACTCCTCGATCTGCAGAGCGTTCTCTACGGCATTCCCAAGAACATCGCCGCCACTCGCGGCGCCGAGTTGCTCGAGCGGGTCGGCCTCACCGCCGCCGCCGATCGTCGAGTGGGCACCTATTCGGGCGGTATGCGTCGGCGTCTCGATCTCGCCCTCTCGCTCGTCCACGAGCCGTCGGTGCTCTTTCTCGACGAGCCGACCACCGGCCTCGATCCGATGAGCCGGCTCACGTTGTGGGAAGAGGTTCGCCGTCTCAATCAGGAGGGTACGACCGTTCTGCTGACGACGCAGTATCTCGAAGAAGCCGATCAACTCGCCGATCGCATCGCGATCATCGATCACGGCAAGATCGTGCGCGAGGGCGTACCTCGCGATCTCAAGGCACAGGTCGGCTCCCCCACTCTGTTCATCGACGTCGATGCATCGCACGTCGATTCGGCACGCGGAGTGCTCGCCCGTTTCGGTGACCTGCGGCCGACATCGGAAGGCAAGCTCGGTGTGGGTCTGGCCCAAGGTGCCGAAGCCGTCGCCACGGTGATCCGATCACTCGACGAAGCCGGCGTGCACGTTCGTCATCTCGAATTGAACGAACCGAGCCTCGACGACGTCTTCGCCGAAGCCACCGGCTATCGCCTCGAGGGCGCCGACCGATGACCGCGATCGTCCACACTCTCGCCCTCACACGACGCAGCGTGCGAGGCCGCCTCCGTCAACCGGCCGCCCTCACGCCGTCGTTCGTGTTCCCGCTGTTCTTCGCCGCTCTCGGATCGGCGAGTTTCAGTCGGATCGCCCAGCGTCCCGACTTCGCGGACATCGCACCGTCGTTCCTCAATTACGCGGTGGCGGGCGCGATCGTGCAAGGGGTGCTCTTCGCATCCACATCGGCAGCCGGAGACCTCGCCACCGACATCGAACAAGGATTCTTCGAGCGCCTCCTCGCATCTCCCGTCACGCGCACGTCGATCCTTCTCGGTCGACTGGGCAGCGCGATGGTGGTGGCGATCGTGCAGGTCGTGGTGTTCCTCGGCGTGTTCCTCGCCTTCGGTGCTCGCATCGAGTCAGGTGTGATCGGAGTCGTCGGGCTGATCGTCGCCGGAGCGTTCCTGTCCCTCGCCATGAGCGGGCTCATGTCCGGTCTCGCCATTCGATCAGGAAGCCCCGAAGTCGTACAGGGAGCGTTTCCGCTCGTTTTTGCCCTCATGTTCCTGTCGTCGGCCTTCTTCCCCCGCCAATACATGACCGGCTGGTACCAGGACGTCGCGACGTGGAATCCGATGTCGCATGTCGTCGAGGGAATGCAGGGCTTCATGAATCAGCCCTTGCACGTCGACCAATTCCTGCGCGCTTGGTTGATCCCCTTCGCCATCGCCGCGGCGAGCATCGCGTTCGGTTTGCGCGCACTCTCGAAGAGATTGGCCGCGTTGTGACCGCCGCGACGTCCATGAACGGTGCCGACCGCTCGTACGTGACGCGACCGACCACCGTCATCACGGCCCTCGTCCGCCGGACGATGCTGCGTGTTCGCCGGATGCCGTCGGCTTTCGTGCCGTCGATCGTCATGCCGGTGTTCCAACTGATCGCGTTCAGCGGGGCGTTCGGAGCCGCTGTGCGATTCGCCGGTATCGAAAACGCGATGGACTGGTACGTCCCGCTCAACGCCGTCCAAGGGGCCAGCTTCGGCGCCATGGGTGTGAGTTTCGGCCTGATCAACGACATGCAGACCGGCTTCTTCGATCGCCTGCTGATGGCCCCCACCAAACGCTGGGCCCTCGTGGTCGGACCGATCGTCGGATCGATCGTTCGTGCCGCGGTTCCCGTGGCACTGGTGATCGTCGTCGGATTTCTGGGCGGAATGAACGTGCCGGGCGGATGGCTCGCGATCGTGATGGTGATCGTGGCCGCCGTGGGTATCGCACTGGTCGCGTCGGCTTTCGCGCTCGGACTCACTTATCGCATGCGCAACATGGGGGCCGCGACTCTCACGCAGTTCGCGGTGTTCTTCACGATTTTCCTTTCCACCTCTCAGGTTCCGTTGTCGTCGATGGCCGGCTGGCTGCACGCAGTGGCGCGGATCAACCCGATGACCAACGTGCTCCGGCTCGCCCGTCAGGGCCTGCTCGGTGACGTGACCTGGGATCAGACCTGGGGTGGGCTGCTCGCCATCGTGGTGTTGCTCGTCCTCTCGGGCTGGTTCGCGATGAGCGGTCTGAAATCCCTCGAGAAGTGATCCGTCACGTCACCACGATCGCGCCCGGTGGCAACTGACCGAGCAAGGCGTCCGACACCCAACAACGGGTGAGGTGAAGCGTCGACTCGATGCGAACCATGCGCTTGGGTTCGTGCAACCCGCGGCCACACATCGAGAGCGCCGCCTTCGTACAGTTCTCCTCGTCGGCAAGAACCATCGGCATGCGACTGCGTCGAACACCCGATGGTCCGGCCGTGAAACAATTGACGTAGGTCTTCTGCCAGTCGATCTTGTCGGCGAGTGACACCGGAACGAAGTCGGCGAGTCCGATCCCGAGCAGATTGCCACCCGATACATCTGTGATGTCGAGCAACACGATCGTCGACACGTCGGGCGAATCGAGATCGTCGAGTCCGTGCACCCAGAATCGCCCGGTCACGTTCGGATCCATCCCTGTTCCCGAGATGTCCTTGCCCGCCTTCTCGATCACGAGGACGTCGATCTCGTCGAACGGAAGAGGTGGGACGAGATCACGCGACAATTGGGACAGACGTGCTTCGGCCGCTCCTCCCACGTCGTCGGCATCGAGCCCTTCGACATGGACGACGCGGCCACTGGCCGATTCGACCGAGGCCACGCCGCCGAGCAGACGACCGGTCGATCGCAGAGCGGTGATCCCGTCGAGCAATCGCTGACGCATCTCTTCGGGACCGCACGAATGGATCTGCGCCGCACCCGGTTGCTTCCCGAATCCGACGACGGCCATCTTGGTGCAGCCACTCTCGATCGAACCCTTGAAACACGTGTGTGGCTTCACACGATTCACCGGAAGTATTCGGTCGGCTGCGGCTGCGTGGCGATCGAGATAGATCGGCATGCCGGAGGGCGTTCGCGCGACTTCGATCGTGTCCATCGTCGCGCGAATCTCGGCCCCGATCGATTGCTCGGTCATACCCAACGAGGCCATCATCGAGATCTGCCCGTCGGCGGTGGCCCCGCCGTGACTACCCATGGCCGGAACGACGAATGGTTCGGCGCCGAGTTCACGCAATCCGGCGATCGCTCCGCGAAGGAGTTCCACCCGTCCGGCCAATCCACGACTTCCGCCTCCGACGGCGACGGACATCCCCGATGTCACACTCGCGGCCAAACGCTCGATCACCGCACGTCGAGACGCGGCTTCGACATCGGCCACCGGATCCGGATCGGGCACCGCGAGCCGCACCTCGTGCAGTTCGGGCACCGTCAGCTCGGGATGGAACGGCAGGTCGACTCCGGCCCGCAACTGTTCCCAACTCGAACCGATCTCGGCCACGGGTTCATCCTGGCACGTGGCCTACCCTGCTCCCGTGCGCATCGTCTCGCTCCTCCCCTCCACGACCGAGATCGTGTTCGACCTCGGCTTGGCCGATTCATTGCTCGGGGTGACGTTCGAATGCAACTATCCGCCCGAGGCACGGGTGGATCGGGAGATCGTGGTGGGCGGTATGGACACCAAGCACCTCACTCCACTCGAGATCGATGCACTCGTTCGTGAACGCCTCGCCCGCGGTGACGAGTTGTACCGTCTCGACGAGGACGCACTGCGACGGTGCGATCCTGATCTCATCCTCAGTCAGGACCTCTGTCGCGTGTGCGCGGTTCCGAGTGGCGACGTCGACGAAGCAGTCGAACGGCTCGGTTGTCGTGCGCTCGTCCTGCAGATCGATCCGCAGACCCTCGACGACGTGATCGATTCGGTCGTCACGGTGGCCGACGCCGCCGGTGTCGCCGACCGCGGGCGTGCCCTGGCTTCCTCGCTGCGCGAGCGCCTCGCTCGCCTGGGCCGGGTCACCTCGACGGCTCTCGGCGGTCGACCCCGTCCCCGCGTCTTCGTTCTCGAATGGACCGACCCACCGTTTCTCGGCGGCCATTGGGTCCCCGATGTCGTGGCGGCAGCCGGAGCCGAACCCGTGCTGACCCGTCCCGGCGCCAAGTCGGTACCTGTCTCGTGGGACGACATCACGGCCGCCTCACCCGACCACGTCATCGTCTCACCCTGCGGATTCGACCTCCACGGAGCGATCCGACAGGCACGCTCGGTTCTCGATCGGCTCCCACCCGGCGTGGCGGTGTGGGCCATCGACGCCGACGCCGTCATGGTGCGTCCCGGACCGCGACTCGTCGACGGGGCCGAGGCCATCGCCGCGGCCATCCACGGAATCGGACCCCTCCCCACCGATGTCATCGCCCGGGTGCGATGACGGCTTGCGCGGGGCGGCCACCGGCCCCGGATCATTGTGCGGGGGGTTCTCCCATGGGGCAGAATGACAGGGCTCGGGCCGTCGCCCGGCGAAGGGGGTTCTCGTGAAGATCAGCGTCACCGTCAACGGCGTCCAGCACTCGAACGACGTCGAACCGCGCACCTTGCTCGTCCAGTACGTGCGGGAAGTTCTCGGACTCACCGGCACCAACATCGGCTGCGACACCTCGTCGTGCGGCGCGTGCAGTCTGCACGTCGACGGCGAAGCGGTGAAGAGTTGCACCATGCTCGCCGTGCAGGCCGATGGCGCGTCGATCACCACGATCGAAGGCATGGCCGGCGCCGACGGCACTCTGCACCCGATGCAGAAGGCGTTCATGGAGAACCACGGGTTGCAGTGCGGTTACTGCACGCCCGGAATGGTGATGGCGGCGACGTCCCTTCTCAAGGAGAACCCGAACCCCACCGAAGACGACGTGCGTATCGGACTCGAGGGCAACCTCTGCCGATGCACCGGCTACCACAACATCGTGAAGGCCGTGCTCGCCGCGGCCGGAAAGTGAGCCTCCGATGATTCCCGCCGCATTCGATTACGTCCGCGCATCGTCCGCTGCCGAAGCGATTTCGCTCATCGGAGAGCACGGTTCCGATGCCAAGTTCCTGGCCGGGGGCCACAGCCTTCTGCCGCTCATGAAGCTTCGTCTCGCGCAGCCGTCGGTGCTTGTCGACATCGGACGCGTCAAGGATCTCTCGTACGTGAAGGACGCCGGCGATCACATCGCCATCGGTGCTCTCACCCGCCACATGGATGTCGAAACATCGTCGGTGTTGAAAGAGCACGCTCCGTTGCTCGCCCATGCGGCTGGTCACGTCGGTGACCCGCAAGTGCGTCACCGGGGCACGATCGGCGGTTCGATCGCTCACGCCGATCCGGCGTCCGACCTGCCCGCCACCACCCTCGCCCTCGGCGCCACGTACGTCGTGCAGGGACCGAAGGGCACGCGCGAGATCGCAGCCCGCGATTTCTACAAGGGATTCCTCGAGTCCGATCTCGCTGCCGACGAGATGCTGACCGAGATCCGTGTTCCGAAGATGAACGGCGCCGGCTGGAGCTTCCAGAAGTTCAACCGTCGCGCTCAGGACTGGGCGATCGTCGGTGTGGCCGCGTGGCGTCGTGGAAGCGACTCGGGCGTGGCTCTCGTGAACATGGGCCAGACGCCCATTCTCGCGTCGAGCGTGTCGTCGGCCCTGTCGGGCGGTGCTTCGATCGCCGATGCCGCCGAGAAGGCCGTGGCCGAAGCGGCACCGAGCGCCGACAACAACGCCAGCGTCGAGTACCGTACGCACCTCGCCAAGGTTCTCGTGCGTCGCGCTCTCGAAGCGTCCAGCTGATCCGCCACTAGCCTCGCCACCCGTGCGCGACGTGCGGATGGTGAGACGAGGACTGTTCGCTCTCTACGGAATCGTCTTCGTCTGGTCGTTCTTCGTCAACGGTCTGCCGATCGCTCGGCTCGTCGTCTTGTCGTGGGTGGGGGCGGCGGTCGCCATCGCCCATGTGGGCCGTCCGTGGCGAGATCAACGGCGCATGGTTCTCGACCTGACCCTCTACGCCGCAATGTGGATGTCGTACGACTACAGCCGCGGAATCGCCGACAGTTTCGGCTTCCCGCTCCAAGTCGAGACTCCGCGCAACATCGATCGCGTGCTGTTCCTCGGCACCGATCCGAACGTCTGGGTCCAAGACGTGTTCCACCGCGAGTCCACACCGTGGTACGAGGTCGTCCTCTCGATCGTGTACTTCACACATTTCTTCCTTCCGGTCGCCGTGGCCGTCTTGCTCTGGATCCGACATCGCGATCGTTGGATCCGGTACGTACGTCGCTTCGCCACGGTGCTCTTCGGTGGAGTCCTGATGTTCGTGTTCCTGCCCACTGCTCCACCGTGGATGGCGGCGAGCCCGCGCCATCCGTACCGCATCCTCCCACCCCTCGAACGAACGACCGGGCGAGGCTGGTCCGAACTCGGCCTCGAGACCGTGAGCTCGCTGCTCATTCGCGGCCAGCAATGGGCGAATCCGACGGCCGCCTTTCCGTCGTTGCACGCCGCATTCGCGCTCCTCGTGGTCGTCTTCTTCTGGCCGAATTTCCGCAGCCGGTGGATGCGAGTTCTCGCCGGATCGTTCCCGGTCCTGATGGCAGTGAGCCTCGTGTACTTCGCCGAGCATTACGTGGCCGACATCCTGGCCGGTTGGGCCCTGGTCGCCGGGGCGTTCTGGTTCTGGGGTCGGTACGAACGTTCCCGAGGTGTCCCCCAACCCGTGGCGGTGTCGCACTAACCTCGCCGCAGGGAGAGGTGAGACCGTGAGCATCGTGGGTGACGACGAGTTCGACCCGCGGCATCTGGACGCAATCGCTGACGCTGATCCGTATCCGTACTGGCTGGAAGACGCCGACGAACCGGACACTAACCCCATGCTGGTGCGCACCGAGACGTGCGATCTGTGTGTGGTGGGCGGCGGCTACACCGGCCTCTGGACCGCGATCATCGCCAAGGAACGCGATCCGTCGCGCGACGTCGTTCTGATCGAGGCTCATGAAGTCGGTTCGGCGGCGAGCGGACGCAACGGTGGCTTCATGGATGCGTCCCTCACTCACGGCATCGCCAACGCCCAGGAACGGTTCCCCGACGAGGTCGAAGTCCTCGAGGAACTCGGGATGAAGAACCTGAACGAGATCGAGATCGCGATCAAGAAGTACGGGATCGACTGCGATTACGAGCGCACCGGAGCCATCGACGTCGCCTATGCGAGTCACGCTCCGAGTTATCTCGACGAATTGCGCGACGACTTCCAGCAGTTGCGGTCACTCGGACAACGAGTCACGTGGCTCGACGCCGAACAGATGCGTGCCGAAGTGCACTCCCCCACGTACTCGGGCGGCCTGTGGCATCACGACGGTGCCGCGCTCGTCGATCCCGCACGATTGGCCTGGGGACTCAAGGCGGCTGCCGAATCCCTCGGCGTGCGGATCTACGAGGACACCAAGGCGACCTCACTCGAGCGTGACGGCGTGGGCGTGATGGTGCACACTCCGCTCGGCAAGGTGCGCGCCGGCAAGGTTGCCCTCGGAACCAACGCGTTCAAGCCTCTCCTGCGCCGGCTCGGTCACTACATCGCGCCCGTCTACGACTACTGCATGGTGACCGAGCCGCTCACCCCTGAACAGCTCGACCGCATCGGCTGGAAGAATCGCCAAGGGTTGTCCGACATTCCGAACCAGTTCCACTACTACCGGCTCACGGCCGACAATCGAATTCTGTGGGGCGGTTACGACGCGGTGTACTACTTCCGCGGGAAGATGGCGATCGAACAGGAAAATCGTCCCGAGACCTGGGCTCGCTTGAGCAAACACTTCTTCACGACGTTCCCCCAACTCGACGACGTGACGTTCTCGCATGCGTGGGGCGGAGCGATCGACACCTGCGCGCGTTATTCGGTCTTCTGGGGGCGAGCGATGGGTGGTCGCGTGTCGTACGCCCTCGGCTACACCGGGCTCGGCACCGGGGCGTCTCGTTTCGGTGCCGAGGTCATGCTCGATCTGATCGACGGACGTCGTTCGATCGCCACCCAGACCGATTTCGTGAAGTCGAAACCGGTGCCGTTCCCACCCGAACCTTTCCGGTTCATGGGAATCCAGGCGACGCGCTGGAGCCTCGATCACGAGGACAAGACGGGCAAACGCAACCTCTGGCTGAAAACCCTCGACCGCCTTGGCCTCGGCTTCGACAGCTGAGACTCAGAGACGCTCGATGATGGTGACGTTGGCCTGACCGCCGCCTTCACACATCGTCTGCAGTCCGAATCGACCACCCGTGCGCTCGAGTTCGTGCAACAAGGTGGTCATCAAACGCGCGCCAGTCGCACCGAGCGGGTGACCGAGGGCGATCGCGCCTCCGTTGACGTTGACCTTCGCGTGATCGGCACCGAGTTCGCGCATCCAGGCCATCACGACCGGAGCGAAGGCTTCGTTGATCTCGACCAGATCGATGTCGTCGATCGTCATCTTGGCCTTCTGCAAGGCGCGCTTGGTGGCCGGGATCGGAGCCGAGAGCATCATGATCGGGTCATCGGCGAGAACGCTCATGTGATGGATCCGGGCGCGCGGCGTGAGTCCATGAGCCTTCACTGCCGCTTCATTCGCGATGAGCAATGCGGCCGAACCATCGGAGATCTGGCTCGCGCAGGCAGCCGTCAACCGGCCAGTGGGTGTGAGCGTCGGGAGCGAACGGATCTTCTCGACGTTGGGTTCACGCGGTCCTTCGTCGAAGGTGAGACCGTTGAGAGGTGCGATCTGCGATTCGAAACGCCCCTCGGCCCGCGCTTTGATCGCCCGCTTGTGCGACTCCATCGCGAACTCTTCCATTTCTTCACGCGAGAGATTCCACTTGTCGACCATCATCTCGGCGCCGACGAACTGACTGACTTCGCCCGTGCCGTAGCGGGTGGTCCAGCCCGGCGACCCGGTGAACGGATCGTCGAAGCCCAGGGCCTGGCCGGCTGTCATGGCCGACGAGATCGGAATCATCGACATGTTCTGCACTCCGCCGGCGACGACCAGGTCCATGGTTCCACTCATGACCGCCTGAGCGGCGAAGTGCACCGACTGTTGCGCCGAACCGCACTGGCGGTCGATCGTCGTGCCCGGCACGTGCTCGGGCAAACCAGCCGTGAGCCAACAGGTGCGGGCGATGCAGCCGGCCTGCGGGCCGACCGAGTCGACATTGCCGAACACCACGTCGTCGACGGCATTGGGATCGACCCCCGTGCGCTCCATGAGAGCCTTGATGCTGTGGGCTCCGAGGTCGGCCGGGTGGACGGTCGAGAGGCCGCCCCCTCGCTTTCCGACTGGGGTGCGGACGGCGTCGACGATGTAGGCCACGGGCGTTGTGCTCATGATTCCCACGCTAATCCCACCAACGAAATTCGCCCACTCTGTAGCGCGGGTTCACCCTGGCGGTAGCGAACGCTACAGAGTGGGCGAATTTCGCTGGAAAAGTGGGGGTCAGTTGGCGGCGGCGGCGAAGCCGGCGTCGAGGTCGGCCAGGATGTCCTTGATCGACTCGAGGCCCACGCTCAGGCGCACCATGCCCGGATCGACACCCGCCGACTTCTGCTCGTCCGCGGTCAACTGGCTGTGCGTGGTCGACGACGGCTGGATCACCAGACTGCGCACGTCGCCGATGTTGGCCACGTGGCTGTGCAGCGACAATCCAGCGACGAACTTCTCGCCGGCCTCGCGCCCACCCTTGATCGTGAACGCCAACACCGATCCGAAGCCCCGCCCGCCGAAGTACTTCGAGGCGCGCTCGTGCCACGGACTCGACGGCAGACCCGCGTAGTTCACGCTCTCGACCTGCGGATGCTTGGCGAGGTACTCGCCCACCGCCTGCGCGTTGCTCCAATGACGCTCCATACGCAACGACAAGGTCTCGAGACCCTGCAACAACATGAACGCATTGAAGGGCGACACCGCCATGCCGAGGTCGCGCAGCAACTGCACGCGCGCCTTCAGGATGTAGGAACCCGCTCCGAGAGCCGGCCAGTACGCGAGACCGTGGTAGCTCGGATCGGGTTCGGTGAAGTTCGGGAAACGACCCGACGCCGAGAAGTCGAACTTTCCGCCGTCGGTGATCGATCCGGCCACGGATGTGCCGTGTCCACCGGCGAACTTGGTGAGCGAATGCACGACGATGTCGGCTCCCCATTCGAGAGGACGGATACCGAACGGAGTGGGCACAGTGTTGTCGAGGATCAGCGGCACACCGGCCTCGTGCGCGACCTTCGAGACGCCTTCGATGTCGAACACGTCGTTGCGCGGATTGGCGAGCACTTCACCGTAGAAGGCCTTGGTGTTCGGACGTACGGCCGACTTCCACCGCGCGAGATCGTGCGGATCGTCGACGAACGACACCGCGATGCCCATCTTGGGCAAGGTGTAGTGCAGAAGGTTGTAGGTGCCGCCGTACAACGAGGGCGACGCAACGATGTGGTCGCCGGCTTCGGCGAGGGTCAGGATCGCCAGCGTCTCGGCGGCTTGTCCCGACGACACGACGAGCGTGCCGGGCAGACCGATCGCGGTCGTGACACCACCTTCGAGGGCGTTGACCCGCGACTCCACGGCCAACTGCGTGGGGTTCATGATGCGGGTGTAGATGTTGCCGACCTCGGCGAGCGCAAAGAGGTTGGCCGCGTGCTGAGCGTCGCGGAACTCGTAGCTCGTGGTCTGGTAGATCGGCACGGCCCGGGCACCCGTCGTGGGATCGGGTTCGCCACCCACGTGGATCTGCTTGGTCTCGAAACCCCACTCTGCTGACATGAAAGTGCCCTCCTGGACGTACGTCGACGACGAGGAGGGCACCCTAACTTCTAATTCCCGACTCAACAAGTCGGAATTTCAGAATTCGCTGGATTCGACGATCAGCCGCCGGAGGCTTCGCTGACCTTCTGCTTACCGGCCGAGATCCAGGGCATCATCGAGCGCAGGCGCTTGCCCACCTCTTCGATCTGGTGCTCCTGGCCGGCCGTGCGCAGTTCGTTGAACTTGGCCCGGCCGCTCTCGCTTTCGGCGATCCATTCCTTGGCGAACTTGCCGGACTGGATCTCTTTCAGGATCTTCTGCATCGTCTTCTTGGTGGCCGGGGTGACCACGCGCGGTCCGCGGGTGACGTCGCCGTATTCGGCGGTGTCACTGATGCTGTACCGCATTCCGGCGATGCCCTCTTCGTACATGAGATCGACGATGAGCTTCACTTCGTGCAAGCACTCGAAATACGCCATCTCGGGCTGGTAGCCCGCCTCGACGAGCGTCTCGAAACCGGCCTGTACGAGCGACGTGAGTCCACCGCACAGCACGACCTGCTCACCGAACAAGTCGGTCTCGGTCTCTTCCGAGAACGTGGTCTCGATGATGCCGGCGCGACCGCCACCGATCGCCGACGCGTACGACAAGGCGACCTTCTTGGCGTTGCCCGTGGCGTCCTGCTCGACGGCGATGAGGGCCGGCACTCCGCCGCCCTCGGTGTAGGTGCGACGCACCAGGTGACCCGGACCCTTCGGCGCGATCATGATCACGTCGACACCCTTCGGCGGGCGAATGCGCTTGAAGCGAATGTTGAAACCGTGCGCGAAGGCCAACGCCTTGCCGGCCTTCATGTACTTCTTGATGTGCGCGTCGTATGTGGCCTTCTGCTCGGTGTCGGGCATCGTCATCATGATGACGTCGGCCCACTTCGCGGCATCGGCGATCGACTTCACCTCGAGGCCGGCGGCCTGCGCCTTGGCGGCCGACGACGAACCTTCGCGCAGACCGACGACCACCGGGACGCCGCTCTCCTTGAGGTTGAGCGCGTGAGCGTGCCCCTGCGATCCGTATCCGATGATGGCGACCTTGCGTCCCTTGATGACCGAGACGTCGCAATCCGCGTCGTAATACATCTTTGCTGCCATGTTCAACTTGCCTTTCCCTTGACGGCACGCACGCGTGCCTCTTTGTCGAGTTTCGGTAGGGCCACTCGGCCGGTTCGCTGGAGCTCAACGATGCCGTAACCGCGCAGCAATTCCTCGAAATCGTCCAGTTTTTCCGGACTTCCTTCGAGAGAAACGGTGATCGCCTCCACACCCACGGCGAGGATCTTGCCCTCGAAGATGTTGGCGAGCTCGACCACCTGGCCGCGCTCGTCGGCGCTGATCCGCACGGTTGCGATCATGAGCTCGCGCTCGACCGAACGGCGGGGATCGAGTTCACTGATCTTCACCACGTCGATCAGCTTGAACAGTTGCTTGACGATCTGCTCGAGCGGAGCCGACTCGACGTCGACCACGATCGTGATCCGCGACAGATCCGGGTCCTCGGCCGGCGCGACGGCCAGCGAGAAGATGTTGTAGCCGCGTCGGGCGAACAGGCTGGCGACCCGAGCGAGCACGCCCGGACGGTTCTGGACGAGCACCGACAGGATGTGATGGGCGGGCTGGATCGCCAGTGATGTTGATGTGATGCTCATCGCAGGTACTCCCGAATGTTGTTCTGGGCGGGGTGCAGAAGGATGTCGTCGTTGCTCTGACCGGCCGGAATCATCGGGAAGACCTTTTCACTCGCGTCGACGCGGAACTCGACCACGACCGAACGATCGTTGATGCTGTTGGCCTTCTCGATGGCTGGCTGCACTTCTTCGGGACTTTCGACACGGATGCCGACGCATCCCATGGCTTCGGCCCACTTGACGAAGTCGGGGACCTCGGGTGAGAGGTACACCTCGCTGTAGCGCTCTTCGTAGAACATCTCCTGCCATTGGCGAACCATGCCGAGGTACGAGTTGTTGAGAACGGCGACCTTGACCGGGATGCGTTCGACGCTGGCGGTGACGAGTTCTTGCGCGGTCATCTGGAAACAACCGTCGCCGTCGACCGCCCACACGGTGCGATCAGGACGACCGACCTTGGCCCCGATGGCGGCCGGGATCGAGAAGCCCATCGTGCCGAGTCCGCCCGAGTTCACCCAGGTGTACGGCTCCTTGAAGTTCCAGTACTGCGACGACCACATCTGATGTTGACCGACGCCGGAGCACAGGATCGTGCCCTCGGGCGACAGATCGCGCAACTGCTCGAGGCAGTACTGCGGCTTCAGCGAATCACCGGGGGCGGCCGCCTCGTAATGCAACGGGAACTGCTCCTGCCAACCGCTCACACGGCTCTTCCACGCCGAGATGTCGGCCGGCACGACACCCGATTCCTTGAGATCCTTGATCGCCTTGATGATCTCTTCGATGACGAGACGGCAATCGCCGACGATCGGAACGTCGGGGCGGCGAACCTTGCCCTGCTCGGCCGGATCGATATCGACGTGGATGATCTTGGCGTCGGGAGCGAATGCCGAGACCTTGCCGGTGATGCGGTCGTCGAAGCGGGCTCCGAGTGTGACGAGCAGATCGCTCTTCTGCATCGCGGTCACCGCTGTGGCGTTGCCGTGCATTCCTGGCATGCCGATGCACAGCGGATGATCGTCGGGGATCGCTCCGCGCGCCATCAGCGTCGTCACGACCGGAGCATCGACCATCTCGGCCAACTCGAGAAGCGCTTCGGCCGCGCGCGCCTTCAGCACACCGCCACCGACGTAGAGAACCGGCTGCTTCGCTTCGAGAATGAGGCGCGCCGCTTCTTTGATCATTCGCGGATGGCCTTTGAGCGTCGGGCGATAACCCGGAAGGCTGTCGATGACTTCCTCGTCGCTCGGCCAGTGCCACGTCATCGAGTTCTGCAGAACGTCCTTCGGGAGATCGAGCAGAACCGGACCGGGGCGGCCGGTGGTCGCGATGTGGAAGGCCTGACGCACCATGAGAGGAATCTCGTCGGCCGTCATGATGAGTTCGTTGTGCTTGGTGACGCTGCGCGTGATGCCGACCGTGTCGCATTCTTGGAACGCGTCGGTACCGATCGCCGTGGTCGAGACCTGACCGGTGATGCACACCATCGGAATCGAGTCCATGTAGGCGTCGCAGAGCGGGGTCACCATGTTGGTTGCTGCCGGCCCCGAGGTCACCATGGCGACACCCGGACGTCCGGTCACGTGCGCGTAACCCTCGGCCATGTGGCCCGCACCCTGTTCGTGCCGCACGAGGATGTGGCGAATCGGGCTGCTGAGCAACGGGTCGTAGGCCGGCAGGATGCAGCCGCCGGGCAAACCGAAGATGGTGTCGACCTTTTCGTGTTCGAGAGCTCGGATGAGGGCCTGGGCTCCGGTGATCTTCTCGCTCATGTCGTGTCCTGTGGTGGTGTGGGTGAGTGGGCCGGGAAATGAAACGGCCTCCCACTTGGGAGGCCGGGGGACGCGTTCGGAATGTGGGCGAACGCGTCTACACGAGTACTACGACGAGAGAGGTCGTGGCGATCGCGTTCATCGTCGATGAGTCTGCCAGAGGGTCGTCATGATTCACAACCCCCAACCACCAACGATCCCTTGATCGGGGCTCGCGTTCGCGGCTCAGGCCGGGAAGGCACCCTGGAGTCGCGCCGCGGTCAGGGTGTTCTCGAGGAGGCACGCAATGGTCATCGGCCCGGTTCCACCGGGCATCGGCGTGATCGCGCCGGCCACGGCCTGCACGGCATCGAAGTCGACATCGCCGACGATGCCCGCTTCGGTCCGTGAGATGCCGACGTCGATGACGGTCGCGCCAGGACGCACATGGGCCGCGGTGATCATGCGGGCCACGCCGGCCGCTCCGATCACGATGTCGGCGTCGTGGCACAACGTGGTCACGTCACCCGAGCGACTGTGGGCGATCGTGACCGTCGCGTCGATTCCCTTCCGGGCGAGCAGAACCGACAGCGGAAGTCCGACCAGCATCGACCGACCGATCACGACGGCCCGCTGGCCGGCCGTCGGGATGGAATAGCGCTCGAGGAGCCGCAGCACTCCGAGGGGGGTGCACCCCACCAGTCCGGGGAGGCCACGCATGAGACGACCCATCGACTCGGTCGTGAGACCGTCGACGTCCTTGTCACCCGGGATGAGGCGCAGGACGGCCTCTTCGTCGTACGCCGGGTCGTGTCCGGCTGGAAGGGGGCTCTGAACGAGAATCCCGTGCACCGAGGGGTCGGCGGCCAACCGTCCGACCACGTCTTCGACCTGGGCCTGACCGGCGTCGGCGGGCAGGATTTCATTGCGGCTGACCAGGCCGGCCTTGGAGGCTTGAACGTGCTTATTGCGCACGTACCGCTGACTCGGACCGTCGTCTCCCACCAGAACGGTGGCCAAACACACCGGGGGCGCCCCGGCGGAGGCGATCTCGGTGGCCAGGCGTGCCACGATCTCGTCCCGGAGCCGATTGCCGTCGAGAACGACGGCTCCACCGGGGGTGCGGGCGGGTTGTCCCGAGGATGCGGTGGTGGTGGTCACGAGGGGTCATGCTACGAGCGAGGCCGACGGCCTAGCCTGTCGTCGCTCAATCACATACGGAGCGGCCGGCCCGTCACACGGCCAGGCGCCCACGAGAAGAACGGCGAAACCACATGTCCACGCCCCCGTCCCCCACCGTCGCCCCCGCCTCCGGGCGCCTCGGCGTTCTCACCGTCGGCCTCGGTGCCGTCGCCTCCACTCTGATCGCTGGTGTCGAACTCACCAAGCGCGGCCTCGGCAAGCCGATCGGCTCGCTCACCCAGATGGGAACGATCCGTCTCGGCAAACGCACCGAGGATCGTTCGCCGCTCATCAGTGAGTTCGTGCCGCTGGCGGCTCTGTCCGACATCGTGTGGGGCGCCTGGGACGTCTATCCCGACGACGCCTACGTGGCCGCCAGCCGCGCCGGAGTTCTCGAAAGTGGCAAGCACATCGAAGCGATCAGCGACGCACTGCGCGAGGTGCGTCCGATGCAGGCCGCCTTCGAGCGCAAGTACGCCCGCAACCTCGACGGCGAACACGTGAAGCCGATCTCGTCGAAGCGCGGGATGCTCAACGCGATCCGCGAAGACATCAACAAGTTCCGCGAGGACAACAAGTGCGAGCGACTCGTCATGATCTGGTGCGCGAGCACCGAGATCTTCATCGAGCCGGGCCGTGCTCACGTCGACCTGGAAGCCTTCGAGAAGGCAATCGATGCCGACGACGAAACCGTGTCGCCGTGTCAGCTGTATGCGTATGCGGCGCTGCTCGAGGGTGTGCCGTTCAACAACGGCGCTCCCAACTTGGCCGTCGATGCGCCGGCGTTGCGCATGTTCGCCACCGAGAAGAACATCCCCATCTCGGGCAAGGACTTCAAGACGGGTCAGACTCTCATGAAGACCGTGCTCGCTCCGATGTTGAAGGCCCGCATGCTCGGGTTGTCGGGCTGGTACTCCACCAACATCCTCGGCAACCGCGACGGCGAGGTGCTCGATGCACCCGAGAACTTCAAGACCAAGGAAGAGTCGAAGCTCGGCGTGCTTGAGGACATCTTGCAGCCCGCGAAGTATCCCGACCTCTACGGCGACGTCTTCCACAAGGTGCAGATCAACTACTACCCGCCCCGTGGAGACAACAAAGAGGGCTGGGACAACATCGACATCACCGGGTGGCTCGGCTACCCGATGCAGATCAAGGTCAACTTCCTCTGCCGCGACTCGATCCTCGCCGCACCACTCGCCCTCGACCTCGTGCTCTTCTCCGATCTCGCGCAGCGTGCGGGTATGGGCGGCATCCAGGAATGGTTGAGCTTCTACTACAAGAGCCCGCAGGTCGCACCCGGTCTCTACCCCGAACACGACCTGTTCATTCAGCTCACCAAGTTGAAGAACACGTTGCGTTGGATGATGGGCGAAGACCAGATCACGCATCTCGGCCGCGAGTACTACGAAGACTTGTGAGTCGGCCGTGGCTCCACGGCGTTGGAATCCCTCGTCCTGGGTGAGCCTCTCCCCCAACGGGATCGGACACACCAAACCCAACCATCTCGCCGAGATGACCAAGGTCGCACTCAACGTGCGCCGGTCTCCGAAGAAGGCGTGGCAGATCCTCTCGAAGGGCGTCTGCGACGGCTGCGCGCTCGGCGTGGCCGGCCTGCACGACTGGACCCTCGACGGAATTCACCTCTGCACGACGCGCCTCAAATTGCTCGAGGTGAACTGCGCCGATCCGTTCGACCACACGGTGCTGCACGACGTGTCGTGGCTGACGTCCCGATCGAGTACCGAGCTGCGAGAGATGGGTCGCCTGGCCCATCCCATGCGACGGCGCCGGGGCGAGAAAGGCTTTCGGCGCATCTCGTGGGACGAGGCCCTCGACGCCGTCGCCGACGGCATTCGTGCCGCGGGGCCGGAGCGAACTGCGCTGTATCTGACCAGTCGCGGCCTGACGAATGAAACCTATTACGTCGCCGGCAAAGCGGCGCGAGCGATGGGAGTCGCCAACATCGATTCGGCGGCCCGCACGTGTCATGCACCGTCGACGATCGGTCTGAAGTCGACGATCGGCGTGTCGGCGAGTACCTGCAGCCTCCAGGACGTCCTCGAAACCGATCTCATCGTGCTGTGGGGAGCCAACGTCGCCAACAACCAGCCGGTGTTCACCAAGTACCTCTACGAAGCGAAGAAGAACGGCGCCCGAGTGGTCGTCGTCAACCCGTATCTCGAGCCGGGGCTCGAGCGTTACTGGGTTCCGTCCAAACCCGAGTCGTTCCTGTTCGGCACCAAGTTGTGCGATCTGCACGTCGCGGTACGACCCGAGGGTGACGTCGCGCTCACCAATGCACTGTTGAAGGTTCTGATCGCCCGCGACGCGATCGATCGCTCCTTCGTCGACGCTCACACCACGGGCTGGGACGAATTGACGGAGTTTCTCGAATCGCAGCCGTTCGACACCCTCTGCTCACGAGCGGGCCTCACCATCGACGTGGTCGAGCGTCTGGCCGACGAGTACACCCGCGCGTCGTCGGCGATCTTCGTGTGGAGCATGGGAATCACGCAGCATCGTCACGGGGTGGAAGGTGTCAAAGCCCTCGTCAACCTGGCGCTCGCGCGGGGCAACGTCGGACGCAACGGATCGGGGCTGATGCCCATCCGTGGCCATTCGGGAGTGCAGGGCGGCGCCGAGATGGGTGCGTACGCCACGGCCTATCCCGGCACGGTGTCGATCACACCGGAGTCGGCTCGCGCACTCGGCAACGCTTGGGGTTTCGACGTACCCGACCGACCCGGGTTGACCGCGCCCGAGACGATCCTCGCCGTCGAGCGCGACGAGATCGACGTGCTGTTCCTCGACGGATCGAATCTGCTCGAGATCATGCCCGATCCGGCACGTGTCGCCTCGGCACTCGAGCGGGTCCCGCTGCGTGTCCATCAGGACATCGTGCTCACCTCGCAGATGCTTCTCGACGGCGACGACGTCATCCTTCTTCCCGCTGCCACTCGGTACGAACAAGAGGGCGGCGGCACCAGCACCACGACCGAACGGCGAATCGCCTTCGGCCCGCAGGTCGTCGATCCGCCCGGTGAGGCACGCAGCGAATGGCGAATCTTCTCCGAGATCGCCATCCGCGTGCGCCCCGACCGCGCCACGCATTTCGCATGGGAGACGAACCGAGATCTCCGCGCCGAGATCGCCCGTGTGGTTCCGTCGTACGCCGGCATCGAAGAACTCGTGGAGACCGGTGACGAGGTTCAGTACGGCGGACGTCATCTCTGCGCCGACGGCCGATTCCCCATGCCCGACGAACGCGGAATCTTCAGCGTGGTCGACATCGAACCACCGCTGCTCGCTGACGGAGAGTTCTTCTGCAGCACTCGTCGAGGCAAGCAGTTCAACTCGATGGTCTTCGCCTCAACCGACCCCCTCACCGGCGCTCCGCGCGATGCCGTCTACATCGACACCGACGACGCACGACACCTCGGAGTCGCACAAGGTGATCGCATTCGCCTCACCAGCGCGGTCGGATCCTTCGTCGGACGAGCGCACGTCGTTCGCCTCGCCGCGCGCAGCGTCCAAGTTCATTGGCCGGAGGGCAACGTGCTCATCGACGCCTCTCTCAACGAGGATGCGAGCCGAATTCCCGACTACAACGCCGTCGTCACCATCGACAAGGTGTCGTCGTGAACCTGCGCCGCGTTCTCTGGGGTCTCGTGGCCGACGTGTCGTCGGTCGTCGTGTTCGTGGCGATCGGCCGTCGCAATCATGACGAAGGCTCCGGACTCGATGGCATCTTCTCGACCGCGACTCCGTTCCTGCTCGCTGTGCTCGTCACCTGGCTGGTCACTCTCGCCTGGCGTGACCCGCTCTCGCCTCGCGCCGGAGTGACGGTGTGGATCGGCACCGTCGCGCTCGGCATGGTCCTGCGCAATCTGGTGTTCGACGACGGAACCGCCACCGCATTCGTGATCGTGGCCACCGTTTTCCTCGGTGCTGTCCTCAACGGTTGGCGCGCACTGGCTCGCAAGCGATGTTCTGGTGCGGGAACTTCACCCGTGCGGTGAAGAATCCTCACCAAAACACCGGTCAGAGGAAGTTTGTGATGGCGCCTTTTTCGGCACCTTGGGCGAGGCGGCCGAACTTTCCGAGCACCCCGGTCGTGTAACGCGGTGGATTGGGTGTCCAGCCCTCGCGTCGACGAGCCAACTCGGTGTCGTCGACCAACAGATCGAGCGACAGCGAACTCACGTCGATGCGGATGCGATCGCCGTCACGCACGAACGCGATCGGCCCACCATCGACCGCTTCGGGTGCGACGTGACCGATACAGAATCCCCACGTCCCACCGCTGAATCGACCATCGGTGATGAGTGCACAGTCAGCGCCACGACCAGCTCCCTTCAGCGCCCCGGTGATGGCGAGCATCTCGCGCATTCCTGGACCGCCCTTGGGACCCTCGTAGCGAATGACGAGCACGGTGTTCGGCTGGATCTCGCCGGCCATGATCGCCGACATCGCCCCGTCCTCTCCGTCGAAAACCCGAGCGGTTCCTTCGAACCGTCGTTGTTCCGACGACAGACCCGCCACCTTCACGACCGAACCCTTCGGTGCGAGCGATCCGCTCAACACCACGATGCCACCCTCGGCATTGATCGGCGCATCGAGCGGATGCACCACCACACCATCAGGTGACGGCGGCGCGATCTCGGACAGATTCTCGGCCATCGTCTTGCCAGTGCACGTGAGGACGTCACCGTGCAGCAGTCCGGCGTCGAGCAAGTGTTTCAGCACCACGGGAACACCGCCCACGCGATGCAGATCGGTCATGTGGAACTTGCCGCCCGGCTTCATGTCGGCGATGTGCGGCACTCGGGCGGCAATGCGATTGAAATCCTCGAGTTCGAGCGGCACGTGGGCCTCGGCGGCGATGGCCAGCAGGTGCAACACCGCATTGGTGCTTCCACCGAGAGCATTCGTGACGGCGATGGCGTTCTCGAAAGCCTTCTTGGTCAGGATGTCACGCGGCCGAATACCGAGTCGGAGCATGTTGACCACTGCTTCACCGGCGAGACGCGCATCGTCTTCGCGACTCACGTCGACTGCTGGCGCCGAAGCCGATCCGGGCAGCGACAATCCCAGTGCTTCACCGATCGACGACATGGTGTTGGCCGTGAACATGCCACCACATGCACCCTCTCCGGGACAGGCCGCCTTCTCGATCGCGGTGAGCTCACCTTCGGTGATCGTTCCAGCGGCGCAGGCGCCGATCGCTTCGAACACCGTGGTGATGTCGATGTTCTTTCCGTCATGATGACCGGGCAGCGTGGACCCGTTGTAGACGAACACCGCCGGGAGATTCAGTCGGGCGATGGCCATCATCATCCCGGGCATGCTCTTGTCGCAGCCGCCGGTCGCGACGAGCCCGTCGAGTCGCTCGGCATGGATGACCGCTTCCACCGAGTCGGCGATGATCTCACGGCTCACCAATGACGCTCTCATGCCCTCGTGTCCCATCGAGATGCCGTCGCTCACGGTGATGGTGCCGAACTCGAGCGGCACACCTCCGGCCGCACGCACACCCTCCTTGGCCGCCGCCGTGAGACGGCGCAACGACATGTTGCACGGGGTGATCTCGTTCCATGACGAGGCGACACCCACTTGGGGCTTGTCCCAGTCGGCATCGGTGAGTCCGACGGCGCGCAACATGGCACGGGAGGCGGCCTTCTGGATGCCGTCGGTGACGTCGCGACTGCGGGGTTTGACGTCGACCGGAGTGCCCTGTCCAGCGGTGCGGTCAGCAGGTGTCTGGGGAGAAGCCATGCCCCGAGGGTAACCAACCCGTCCCGGTCCCGAGCAGGAACGATTCGGCACTTGTCAGGAGCACCTAACGACTGTTAGGGTCTCCTGACAAGTGCCGAAGGAAAGGTTGCCATGCGCCCCTCACTCACCCGCTCCCCCCTCCTCACCGCCATTGTCGCCGCCGGACTGATCGCGTCCTGCGGCGGCGACGACTCGAGTGCTCCCGCGTCGACTCCAGCCGAGACGAACGCCCCCGACTCGGTCGTCGGAGATCCATGCGACGAGGCCAGTGGATCGCTCACCGTGTACTCGGGTCGCAGCGAAACGCTCGTCGCCGATCTCTACACACGATTCACCGCTGACACCGGTGTGAACGTGGAGGCACGTTACGGAGACAGCGGCGAGTTGGCCGGCCAGATTCTCACCGAAGGGTCGGCGACCCCAGCTGACGTGTTCTTCTCGCAGGACGCCGGCGCATTGGGCGCCGTGTCGCAGGCCGGGCTCTTCGCCGAACTTCCTACCGACGTCTTGACGCGCGTCGCACCCGAGTTCCGCTCGTCGAACGACGACTGGATCGGCGCGAGTGGCCGCGTGCGTGTCATCGTGTACAACCCCGACCTCGCTCCGACCCCGCCGACCTCGATCGACGAACTGCTCGAACCCACCTGGAAGGGCCAGGTCGCTTTCGCCCCCACCAACGCCTCCTGGCAGTCGTTCGTCACCGCACTGCGTGTGATCCGCGGTGATGACGCCGCTCGCGAATGGCTCGAAGCCTTCGCCGCCAACGAACCCGTGGCCTACGAGAAGAACGGTGCGGTTCGTGACGCCGTGAACGCCGGCGAGGTGGCGCTCGGTCTCGTGAATCACTACTACCTGTTCGAGAAGATCGCCGCCGAAGGCGCCGACTCCGTCGTGGCGAGGAATCAGTACTTGCCCGGTGACATCGGTGGTCTCGTGAACGTCGCCGGCGCGGGCGTGCTCGACGGATCCGCTCACGAGTCGGCCGCCCGCTGTTTCGTGTCGTACCTCGTGTCCGAGGCCGGGCAGGAATACTTCGTGTCGAAGTCGTTCGAGTACCCGCTCGTCGCCGGCATCGCCCCGGCCGACGGTCAGCCCGCGTTCGACGAACTGAACCCACCCGCCATCGACCTCTCCGATCTGTCGTCGATCGCCGAGACGCAGGAACTCCTCGCCGACGTCGGTCTTCTCACTCTCTGACGGCACACTGATCACATGACGTCGTCCGGGATGTCGTTCAGGCGCTCGACGCTGCCGGCACCGTTGGTCATTCCTGCGGTGCTGGCCGCCGTCGCCTCGTTGGCTCCCCTCGCCTATCTCGTCGACGTCGCCTTCGACCGAGGTGCGTCGTATCTCTGGGACGAGATCTGGCAACGGCGCACGTTCGATCTGGTGATTCGTAGCGGACTGCTCGCCGGCTCGGTCACCGTGGCGAGTGTTCTCCTGTCGATTCCACTCGCCTGGGCCGTGATGCGCAGCGACCTCCCTGGCCGCCGTCTCTGGCGTGTCGTACTCGCCCTTCCCCTCGCCGTCCCCAGTTATCTCGCCGCCTTCGCCTGGATCAGTTGGAATTCGTCTCTCGCCGGTTACTGGGGAGCCTTCCTCGTCCTCACCGCAGTGTCGTACCCCTACGTGTACCTGCCACTCACGGCCGCCTTCGCGCGTCTCGATCCGGCCCTCGACGAAATCGCGACGATTCACGGTCGCGGCTCACTCGCTCGCCTGATGTTGCTGTCGGCACGGCAGTGTCGTGGCACGATCGCGGCCGGTTCGTTGCTGGTCGCGCTCTACGTGCTCAGTGACTTCGGCGCCGTCGCCACCATGCGCTACGACGCCTTCACGTGGGTCATCTACGGCGCCTACCGAGCCGGCTTCAACCCCACGCGGGCCGCCGTGCTCGCCCTCGTCCTGGTGCTGATCGCCCTCGTCCTCGTGGTCGCCGAGGCAATCGCGCGCGGACGTGCCGTCAGCACGATCACTTCGCGCGCGGTCACGCGCCCCCGGCCCATCCGCTTGCGCCGACACGCAACGTGGTTCCACCTCGGCATGGTCGCCGTCGCCGCCGTGTCGATCGGTTTTCCGGTGTGGCGAATTCTCGTCTGGGTGCAGAGCTACGGAGCGGAGGATGGTGTGGGCGACGTCGCATCGGCACTCTGGGGTTCGGTTCGCTACTCCGTCGTGGCCGCCGTGATCACCGTGCTGGTCGCCTTGCCGATCGGGCTTCTGGTCGCGCGCTACCGAACGCGCACTTCTCTTCTCCTCGATCGATCGACGTACGTCACCCACGCTCTCCCCGGAATCGTTGTGGCGATCTCGATGGTCTTCATCGGTGTCCGCGTGCTCCGTCCGGTGTATCTCGAAGCACCTCTCCTCGTCCTCGCCTACGTCGCGCTCTTCTTGCCGCTCGCCGTCGGGGGCATTCGCGCCAGCGCCGAGCAGATCCCACCCGGACTCGACGACGTCGCGCGTTCACTCGGTGGCTCGCCCATGTCGGTCGTGCGTCGTGTCAATCTTCCCCTCATCGCACCGGGAGTCGCAGCGGCCACCGCGCTCGTGACACTGGCTGCGATGAAGGAGTTGCCCGTCACCATGCTCTTGCGTCCGACCGGCTCCGAGACGCTGGCCACCCGACTGTGGACCTACACCACCGTGTCGGATTACGCCGGTGCGGGACCGTACGCTTTGGCGATCATCGTGTTCGTGGCGATCCCGACTGCGATGGCCACTGGACGATCATGACCGCTCTGCCCACACTCTCGATCTCGCACCTCTCGAAGCGATTCGGCCGAGTCGACGTGCTGCGCGGTGTCTCGTTCGATGCACCCGAGGGAAGCGTCACGGCCGTTCTCGGTCCGTCGGGTCAGGGCAAGACGACTCTCTTGCGCTTGATCGCCGGCTTCGAACGTGTCGATGACGGGACGATCTCCATCGATGGAAACCTGGTGGGCTCGCCGTCGGTTCACGTCCGTCCCGACCGACGCGGGGTGGGAATCGTCCCTCAGGAAGGCGCGCTCTTCCCACATCTCTCGGTGGCCGGCAACATCGGATTCGGCGTGCCGCGTGGGAGTGGAGCACGCGTCGACGAAATGATCCACCTGGTGGGCCTCGATGGAATGGGTGATCGTCGCCCGGCCGAGATCTCGGGTGGCCAGCAGCAGCGCGTGGCCCTCGCCCGCGCCCTCGCCCCGTCCCCCCATCTCGTCCTGCTCGACGAACCCTTCTCCGCTCTCGATGCCGGCATGCGAGCCGGGATCCGCGACGAAGTGATCGGCATTCTTCGTCGAACCGGCACCACCACTTTGCTCGTCACCCACGATCAGGAAGAGGCGATGTCGATCGCCGATCACGTCGTCGTTCTCCTCGGCGGTGTGGTCGCCCAGCAGGGCAGCCCGGCCGAGATCTACGAGCATCCGGCATCGGTCGAGGTGGCTCGTTTCATCGGTGACGCCAATCTTCTGGCGGCCCGAGTCACCGGTGGTCGCGTCGTCCACGTGCTCGGCGAACAGCCGTGCTCAGGAGCCGACGGAACGGCCACGGTTCTTCTCCGACCGGAACAGCTCTCGATCGCTGCGAGTGGCCACCGGGGCACCGTCGAGCGACGCGCTTACTACGGACACGACGGGACTCTCGGGGTGCGCCTCGACAACGGCGAATTCGTGTCGGTACGAGTCACGGTGGACGACCTCGCTCCGGTCGGTTCCGCCGTCGCCGTGGTGATGCGCGGTCAGGCGACCGTGTTCACCGACTGACGTCCGTCGTCACTTCTTGCGGCCGAAGCCGAAGAGGTGCTGGCCGACCTTGCGCATCTGGATCTCCTCGCTGCCTTCGGTGATCCGGTAGCGACGATGGTGTCGGTAGATGTGCTCGAAGGGCATGTGGCGGCTGTAACCCACGCCGCCGCACGTCTGCATCGCGCGGTCGGCGGCATCGCAGGCCAAGCGATTGGCTCGGTAGTTGCACATGGCCACGAGATGCGTGAACTCCATGAAACCTTCCACATCGGGCCGATCGCTCTTCACCGAATTGTCCATGAGCCAAGCCGTATAGCGAATGAGCTGTCGGAGCATCGAAGCTTCGGTGTGCATCTCGATCAGCGGGAACTGGATGGCCTGATTGCTCGACAACTTCTTGCCCCACGTGACACGAGAATTCGCGTAGGCAACGGCCTCGTTGATACAGAACTGCGCCGCTCCGAGCGACGAAGCAGCCTGGCGGATCCGGTTCTCGTGCACGAAGTGTTGCGCCAGATCGAGCCCGTGATCGAGCCGACCGAACACCGCCGTGTTCGAGACACGAACGTCGGCGAGAGTCACTTCGGCATGATCGGTGGGCATGTTGAAGGTCCACCAGAAGAAGTCGACGTTGAAACCGGGTGAATCGGTCGGAACGAGAAAGGCCGAGATACCGATCGGGCTGCCCGGATCTCCCGAGGTTCGGGCGAAGATGATGTCGTGGGTCGCATGATGCAGACCCGAGTTCCATCGCTTCTTGCCGTTGATGACCCACTCGTCGCCGTCACGAACCGCGGTCGTCTCGAGATACGTCGCATCACTGCCGTGGTTCGGTTCGGTGAGTCCGAAGGCGAGCCGCTTGGTTCCGTCGAGGAATCCCGGCATCCATTCCTTCTTCTGTTCGTCGGTTCCGAAGTCGCGCATCATGAGCACGGTCGGGAAGTTCCCGACCACCGACGACTCGTTCTGCAGGTCGTTGTGCAGGCCGAGTCCCTTGGTCGCCAGATGCTCGCGAATGATCGCCATCTCGAGATTGCTGGCGTCGCGTCCGCCGAACTCGGCCGGCAAGGCCCGACGGAGCCAACCCGCGGCATCGGCGCGCCGACGCATCTCACGCAGGAGTTCCTCCCATTCGGCACGCGGAACGCCCCCGTTGTCGAAATCGGTACGGGCCCACTCCCGGCGATGATCGAAGAACCGTTCGTTGTCGTCGGCGGCCTGCAAGGGCACGATCTCTTTCTCGATGAAAGCGTCGAGGTCGTCGAGGGTGGCCTGAATATCGGCGGGAATGGCGAAGTCCATGTCTCGACCGTAACCCTCGTCACCCGGTCGGCCGAACCCCGGCGTGAGGTCCCGGTCTCGGGATGAGTAAGGTTTCTGACACCTCGTCAGAAACCGCCATGACTGCCCTCGACTCTCTCACCCGACCCGATCTCCCCACCGACGATCGCGAATTCCGCGAACTCGTGCGCGACTGGTTGCGCACCAACGTCACCGGAGATTTCGCCGCGTTGCGTGGACGTGGAGGACCCGGCGACGAGGACATCGGATTCGACGTGCGCGTCGAGTGGGAAAAGGTGCTCGGTGCCGCCGGCTGGATCGGCCTCGGCTGGCCTCGCGAGTTCGGTGGACGTGGCGCCACCGTCGATCAGCAGATCATCTGGGCCGAGGAATACGTGCGCGCCGAAGCTCCGGCACGCACCAATCACATGGGCGAGAACCTTCTTGCGCCGACGATCATCGAATACGGAACTCCCGAACAGTGCGCGCGCTTCCTCCCGGGCATCCTGCGCGGCGACGAGCGCTGGTGTCAGGGCTACAGCGAACCGAATGCCGGATCCGATCTCGCCAACGTGCAGACGAAAGCCCGTCTCGACGGCAACGAATGGGTGATCGACGGGCAGAAGGTCTGGACGTCACTCGCCCACGTGAGCCATTGGTGCTTCGTCGTCGCTCGTAGCGAACCCGGTTCGCAGCGACATCAAGGACTCACCTTCTTGCTCGTGCCGATGGATCAACCCGGCGTCGAAGTCCGCCCCATTCGGCAGGTGACCGGCGGCGGCGAATTCAACGAGACCTTCTTCACCGAGGCGCGCACCTCGGCCGATCTGGTGGTCGGCCGACCTGGTGACGGCTGGAAGGTCGCCATGGCCCTGCTCGGATACGAACGTGGAATCTCCACTCTCGCTCAGCAAGTCGGTTTCGAACGCGAACTCGAATCGACCGTCGATCTCGCTCGCCGTTTCGGGCGCATCGACGACCCGATCATGCGACAGAAGTTGGCGGCCGCCCACACCGGCCTGCATCTCATGAAGTGGAACGCGTTGCGGAGCATGTCGGCCAAGGGCGTTCCGGGGCCCGAAGCGAGCATCTCGAAGTTGTTCTGGGGAACCTGGCACCGCGATCTCGGCGAACTCATGATGGAGATCATGGGGCCGTCGGGTCTCATCGGTGAATCGCTGCCTTATGAACTGACCCTCGAACAGAAACTTTTCTTGTTCACGCGCTCGGACACGATCTATGGCGGATCGAACGAGGTCCAACGCAACGTTCTCGGCGAACGCGTCCTCGGCCTGCCGAAGTAGTCTCGTCACGCACTCGGCACCCACGGGGGATCACATGACATCGCGCTCGTCGACTTCGGCTCCGGCCTACGTTCCCGGCCACGGACTTCTCACCGGCAAGACCGTCCTCATCACTGCGGCAGCCGGCAGTGGAATCGGTTCGTCGACCGCGCGAAAGTGCCTCGAAGAAGGGGCCCGAGTCGTGATCTCCGACAAGCACGAGCGACGACTCGCCGAGACGGCGGCCGAACTCGGGATCACCGGCATTCCCTGCGACGTCACCGATGAGGCGAGTGTTCAGAACCTGCTCTCGGGTGCGGCCGCCGAACTGGGTGGCATCGACGTTCTGATCAACAACGCCGGCCTCGGCGGCACGGCCGAACTGCACGAGATGACCGACGATCAATGGTCGATCGTTCTCGATGTCACTCTCAACGGAACCATGCGGTGCACCCGCGCCGCATTGCAGCACATGTACGAACGCGGACGCGGCGTCATCGTGAACAACGCGAGTGTTCTCGGATGGCGGGCCCAGGCCGGTCAGGCGCACTACGCGGCGGCCAAGGCCGGCGTGATGGCCCTCACTCGGTGTGCGGCCATCGAAGCCGCGCCTCGTGGCGTTCGAATCAATGCGGTCTCACCGAGCCTCGCCATGCACGCCAACCTCGCCAAGGTCACCAGCGACGATCTGCTGGCCGAACTCACGCAGCGTGAAGCCTTCGGTCGCTACGCCGAGCCGTGGGAGATCGCCAACGTGATCGTGTTCCTCGCCAGTGACTACTCGAGCTACATGACCGGCGAGGTCGTGTCGGTGAGCAGCCAACACGCATGAGTGTCGATCTCGTCGTCGACGGCGCCGTCGCCGTCATCACTCTGAACCGACCCGAGCGCAAGAACGCCTTCACGCGCGAGCAGTACGACGCATTCGGCGCGCATCTCGACGACATCGCCTCTCGTTCCGACGTTCACGTCGCCGTCGTCACCGGTGCGAACGGGTCGTTCAGCTCCGGCCAGGACCTGAAAGAGATGGCCGAGTTGGCCGCCGCTGCATCTTCGGGTCCATCCGATCCATCCGACTCGTCGGGCACCGGAACGGGATTCACGGTTCTGCTCGACGCACTGCAACGCTTCCCCAAGCCGTTGCTCGCCGCCGTGGAAGGTGTGGCGGTCGGTATCGGCATGACTCTGTTGCCGTACTGCGACATCGTCGTCGTCGCGCAGTCGGCACGAATGCGCGTACCGTTCAGTGAGCTCGGCGTTCCACCCGAGGCAGGTAGCAGTGCTTTGCTCGCCGATTTGGTGGGCTGGCAACGCGCAGCTGAGATCCTTCTCACCTCACGATGGGTGTCGGCCGACCAAGCCGTCGAGTACGGACTCGCGCTCGAGCGAGTCGACGACGGCCACGCTCTCGAACACACCCTCGGAATCGCGCGCGCGATCGCCGAGAAATCGTCGTACTCGACGTCGGTGATCAAGACGTTGATGCTCGCCGCACGCGGCTCACGCGCCACCGACGCCCGAGCCCGCGAGGAGACTCTCTTCACCCAGCTCTTCCGTGGCGGTGGTTACGGTGGGTGACGGGTCGCCGTCCGATCGCGCCGACTTCCCCATCACCCGCTTCATGGGCATGGAGGTGTATCGCACCGGTCGTGGCACCGCACGAGCGACCGCGACCATCGGCGAGACGCATCACAATCCGAACGGAGTCGCCCACGGATCGGTGATCTTCGCCATGGCCGACACCTCGATGGGTGCCGCGACGATGAGCGTGCTCGACGACGGCCATTACTGCTCGACGATCGAGATCCAGATCCGTTATCTGCGACCAGTCGTGTCGGGACCGGTCGTCGTCGAGACCCAGGTGATCAAACCCGGTCGGCGCATCGTCCATCTCGAATCACGTGCCACCGACGAGCACGGGCGCCTGGTCGCCACGGCGACCGGTTCGTACGCGGTGCTCGAGATTCCGTCGGCCTGACCGGCCGATAGGTTGAAGCCCTGTTCCTGTCGATCGGAGACTCATGTCGAACGACCTCACTTCCGGCACCGCTTCCCGTGTCGTCGATCAAGCCCGCGCCGAACGTGCGGTGCGTGAACTTCTCGAAGCCATCGGCGAGGACCCGTCTCGAGACGGCTTGCTCGACACACCGGCACGAGTCGCTCGTATGTGGGTGGAGGTTCTCGAAGGCACCAGCAAAGATCCCGATCACCACTTGTCGAAGACTTTCGACATCGAGCACGACGAGATGGTGCTCGTGCGAGACATCCCGTTCACGTCGGTCTGCGAGCATCACATGTTGCCGTTCAACGGCACGGCCCACATCGCCTACTTGCCCGGCACGACGGGGCGCTTCACCGGCCTGTCGAAGCTGGCTCGTCTCGTCGAGGGCTACGCACGTCGTCTCCAGGTACAGGAACGCCTCACCAGTCAACTCGCTGATGCCATGCAGTCGATGCTCGATCCGGTCGGTGCGCTCGTGGTGGTCGAAGCCGAACACTCCTGCATGTCGATTCGCGGCGTCCGCAAACCTGGCACCAAGACGGTCACCACTGCGGTCCGCGGCATCTATCGCACCGATGGCTCCGCACGAGCCGAGGTGATGGCCTTCATTCAGGGTCGCTGAGACCCGATCGAACGGCCCCGACGTCGTGGCATTTCCGCATCCCACGATCGACGTTCCCGGCGAGTGGCCTCTCGTCATCGAAGAACTGAGCCGCCTTCAACATCGAGACGAACTGTCCGACGAACTCGTTCGCCTACTGGCCGGGGATCCGTCCGGCCATCCCGGTCATGTGTGTGCGACCGCTTGGGTGCTTTCCCCCGACGGAACGTCGACGGTGCTGGTGCGGCACAAGACACTCGGCTGGAGCACGCCCGGCGGGCACGTCGAGCAGCACGAGTCGACCGAGCTCGGCGGCCGGCGCGAACTCGAGGAGGAGACCGGGCTCACGCGCTTCGACGTCCGGCGCGTCGGCGGCGGACCTGCTCTCGTGCACGTCACCGACACGACGAACCCCGCCCCGCATCGCCACTGGAACGTCGCGTGGCTCTACACGTGCGACACCGACGCGCCGTTGTCGATCACCGAAGGTGCGCGCTGGTTTCCCGTCGACGCATTACCCGATGGTCCGCCCGATCTGGCCGGCTGTCTCGCGGTGATGCGTCGACTGCTCGTCGCTCGCTGACGCGACGATTCAGGCGCGGACGAGTCGACCCGGACGTGCCCCCGTGTCGACACCGTTGCGGCGGGTCACCACACCGTTCACGACCGTGGCGACGTAACCCTCGGCTCCTTGCAGGAGTCGACGACCACCGGCCGGCAGATCGTCGATCGCGTGCGGGTAGTTCAACTTCAGATTTTCGAAGTCGATCACGTTGATGTCGGCCTTACGGCCGGGCGCGATCACTCCACGATCGTCGAAGCCGAGGAAATCGGCAGTGGCCGAGGTCTGGATCCGGACTGCGTCCTCGAGGCTCAACTTCGGGCCGCGCTGACGGTCACGCGCCCAGTGCGTCAGCAAGTACGTCGGGATCGAGGCGTCGCAGATCATGCGTACGTGCGCACCACCGTCGCCGAGTCCGTTGATCGCCACCGGATCGGTGAGCATCTCGTGGATCACGTCTTCGCTCGCGCCGACGTAGTTGAGCAACGGCATCATGAGAAAGGCTCGCCCTCCGTCGTCGTTGAGAAGGTCGTAGCACTTCGCCAACGGATCGACTCCCTCGGCCTGCGCAAGAGCCGTGACCGATCGCTCTCGCGTGGGCTCGTAGTCGCATTCGGTACCGATCACGTAGAGCTGATCGAGGGCCATCTGCAGGAATCCACCGATGCCGTCGAACTGCAGATTCGGATCGGCCGGCTCGTCGACCTCGGACAGAATCGCGGTGCGGTTCTCGGGACGAGCCAACTGGGCGAGCAGCGCATCACCGGTATGTTCGGCGGCGAGACGCATGTACGTGGGGCGCTTATTGAACGGGTGGTATCCCTGCCAGCCGATCATCATCCCGAAGGCGCGTGCCGCGACTTGTGGGCGCAGGTAGCCACCTTTGGCGACGATCTCGCGGGAGTACTCCAGCGACTCGCGCCACTGATCCGGGACGGTTCCGTACTGCAGTAAGAGATACGAGACCTTGAGGTCGGTGCGCAACGCGATCTGAGCCATCCACTCGAGTTCTTGGGCCATGCTCATGGTCGGCTGGTCGCCACCGGTCGGCAGGACCTCGGGCGCCACTTCGAAGATGCCGCCGCCGGCCTCGACCAGAGCGTCGGCGATCGCATTGAGTTCGGCCTCGTCGGCGAAGGTGCCAGGAACCGGCTCGCCGTCACGAGCACGGTGACCCATGGTTCGACTGGTCGAGAATCCGACCGCTCCGGCACGGCGGGCGTCGGCCACGATGCGTGCCATCTCGCGGATGTCGTCGGCGGTGGCTTCTTCGTTACGGGCGCCGCGATCGCCCATCACGTAGCCGCGGACGGCTCCGTGGGGAACGTACGCGGCGATGTCGACGGCGTAGTGGCGCGAGTCGATCGCATCGAGGTATTCGGGGAACGTCTCCCACGTCCAGTTGATCCCTTCGTGCAATGCGGTGCCGGGAATGTCTTCCACGCCTTCCATCAACTGCACCAACCACTGCTCTCGGCCGGGACGAACCGGAGCGAAACCGACTCCGCAGTTACCCACCACGACCGTGGTGACTCCGTGACAGCTCGACGGTTCGAGCAACGTGTCCCAACTCACTTGCCCGTCGTAATGCGTGTGGACGTCGACGAAACCGGGAGTGACGATGGCGCCGGCGGCATCGATGACTTCGCGCGCCTCCCCGACGATCGTGTCGGCCACCTCGACGATGATTCCGTTCGTCACGGCCACGTCGGCGCGCCGCCGCGGAGCTCCGGTGCCGTCGACGACGGTCCCACCGCGAATGATCAGATCGAACATCAAACATCCCCCTCGAGTTCGTGTCGGAGACTCCGTCCCCACGTGGAAAATGTAGTGCCCGACGATCGAAGTTGCCGTCCCGTTGAGCCCTGCGGACGGTTTCGCCTCTACGCTGACCCGTGATGTCCGATCCGGCCCTCTCCCCCGAATCCGTCGCCACGGCACTCGAACAACAGGGCTATTCGGCCGATACTGGCCTGGCCACAGCGGTCTTCTTGGCCCTCACCCTCGAACGGCCACTCCTTCTCGAAGGAGAGGCCGGCGTCGGCAAGACGGAGTTGGCCAAGGTGCTGGCTCGCTGGACCGGCGGCGAACTCATCCGCCTCCAGTGCTACGAAGGCATCGACTCGACCCAGGCCGTCTACGACTGGGACTATTCGCGCCAACTTCTTCATCTGCGTGCCGCCGAAGCTTCGGGGGAGGCTGCATCGGCGGGCGCCGACCGACTGGAGAACGAGCTCTACCAGGAACGCTTCCTGTTGAAGCGCGCTGTTCTGCGCGCCCTGTCGCCGACGCCCGTACGTCCGGTTCTGCTGATCGACGAGATCGATCGCGCCGACGACGAATTCGAGGCGTACCTCCTCGAAGTGTTGTCCGATTTCCAGGTGACGATTCCCGAACTCGGCACGATTCGAGCCGAGACTCCGCCGATCGTGATCCTGACGTCCAACCGAACGCGCGATGTGCACGACGCCCTCAAGCGCCGTTGCCTCTACCACTGGGTCGAGCATCCCTCCTTCGAACGGGAGGTCGCCATCGTGCGCCGTCGCGTTCCCGAGATCGGTGACGGTCTGGCCCGTCAGGTCGCGGCGGCGACCGAAGCGATGCGTGCGCTCCACCTCTACAAGCCGCCCGGTATCGCCGAGACCATCGACTGGGCCACGGCCCTCGGCCGACTCGGGGCGGTCGCCATCGACGAGTCGCGCGTGCGCGCAACTCTCGGTGCCGTCCTCAAGTACCGCGAAGACCAGGAACGCGTGAACGCGAACGGACTCGATCAGTTGGTGCGTGCCGCCGTGCAACGAGCCCTGGTCGCCTGACCGGATTTCGTCGTGACGGCTTCCACTGCTGACGTCACGTCACCCGAACGCATCGCGGTCGGATTCTGTCGAGTTCTACGCGGCGTCGGTCTGCCCACACCCCTCGGCTCGGTGCTCTTGTTCATCGAGGCGCTCGGCCGCACCGGCATCACGTCTCGTGACGCCGTGTACTGGTCGGCGCGCTCCACCCTCGTTCGACGCCCCGAGGATTTCGCCCTGTTCGATCGAGCCTTCTCGATCTTCTGGACACAGCGTTACACCCTCGAAGCATCGGCCGACGAAGACCTCGAGCACGTCACTCTTCTCCTCGATGCCGATGACGACTCCGGATCGGACGACAAGGACGAAGCCGAATCCGTCGACGACGATTCGATCGCCCTGCGCTTCTCGGCCGTCGAGACCTTGCGCCACAAGGACTTCGCCGATTATTCGCCGATCGAATTGGCCGAGGCGCAAACGATGATGAACCGTCTGCGACTGGTCGGATCACCTCGCACCTCGTTCCGTTACGTCAAGGGCTCGTCGACGAGACCCGACCTGCGTCGCACGATTCGCGCCAGCCTCGCCACCGGTGGAGAACCTATTCGTCGCCACTGGCTCGAACCCGACGAACGGCTGCGACGATTGGTTCTCCTGCTCGACGTGAGCGGATCGATGGAACCGTATTCGCGGGCACTGGTGCGTTTCGTCCAGGCCGCCGTGGCCGGTCGCCAGAAGGTGGAGGCCTTCGCCATCGGCACACGCCTCACGCGGGTCACACGGGAGCTGTCACATCGAGATCCCGATCGGGCTCTCGCGCGCGCCGCCGAGACCGTGTCGGATTGGAGTGGCGGGACGCGACTCGGAGATTGTCTGCGTCGGTTCAACGACGAATGGGGTGTTCGAGGCATGGCTCGGGGCGCGATCGTGGTGATTCTCTCCGACGGCTGGGACCGCGGCGACACCGAGGTTCTCGCGACCGAGATGGAACGTCTGCATCGGGTGAGTTTTCGTACCGTGTGGGTCAATCCGCTGAAGGTCACTCCGGGCTACGCGCCACTCGCTCGCGGCATGGCCGCCGCCCTCCCCCACGTCGACGAATTCGTCGAAGGCCATTCGATCGACGCCATGGAGCGTTTGGCCACGGTGATCTCGGCCCGCTGAACCGGCGAGTCATCGACTCCGACACCCGGCAGAATGGGAGCGTGCGCGAGATCATCGATGACATCGATCGTTGGCGACAAGCCGGCAAGAAAGTCGCCGTCGCCCGCGTCGTGAAGATCGAAGGTTCCGGACCGCGTGACCCCGGTGCCGCCATGGCTGTCAATGAAGACGGAGAGGTCGCCGGTTCGGTGAGTGGTGGCTGCGTCGAAGGTGCTGTCGTCAGCGAGGCGTTGGGGATCATCGCCGACGGTGGACCGGGCCGCATGGTCTCGTTCGGTTACAGCGACGACGAGGCATTCGCCGTCGGCCTCACGTGCGGAGGAACCATCCGACTCTTCATCGAGCCCCTCGATTGGTGACCCGGGACTCCTGACGCGATGAGTACCTACGAACGTTTCCGCGACCTCGTTCGCCGTGAAGTACCCGTGGCGCTCGCCACGATCATCGAAGGACCCGGAGTCGGTTCGAAGTTGATGATCGTCCGCGAGAACGAGACCGAGACGATCGAAGGTTCGCTCGGGCACCCCGACCTCGACCGAGTCGTCGCCCGCGACACCGCAGGTGAACTCGAAGCCGGGCGAACCGGAGTGCGCCACTACGGCCCCGAAGGTCAGGCGACTCCTGAGGATCTGATCGACACGCCAACCGTGTCGGTGTTCATCGAGAGCTTTTCGCCACCGCCGCAGATGTGGATATTCGGAGCCGTCGACTTCACCGCGGCCCTCGGTCGGGTGGCCAAAGTTCTCGGCTACCGCGTCACCGTCTGCGATGCACGCGAGATCTTCGCGACGAAACGTCGCTTTCCCATGGCCGACGAAGTGATCGTCTCGTGGCCGAGCCCGATGTTCGAGCGGCGCGGCCACTCACTCGGTCCGCGCGATGCCGTGTGCATTCTCACGCACGATCCGAAGTTCGACGTTCCGGCGGTGCAAGGCGCTCTCGCCTCACGCGTCGGCTACATCGGTGTGATGGGCAGCCGAAAGACTCACGCCAAGCGTCTCGAGCGTCTGGCCGATGTCGGCGTCACCGATCCGAACGATCTGGCGCGCTTGATGTCGCCCATCGGACTCGACCTCGGCGGCCGAACACCCGAAGAGACCGCAGTCGCGATCTGCGCCGAGATCATCGCGCGACGTACCGGGCACAGCGCGACGAGTCTGCGCGAGACCTCGGGTTCCATTCACTCTTGATGTTCGGTCCCTGACGTCACCCGTCTGACGTCGCGCGCCACCGTCAGGCGTCGACTTCGACGAGGGAGTGCTCGACCCGATTCATCGGATCCGGCCCGTTCGTCGTGGCGACCACGATGTCCTCGAGACGCATGCCCCACCGACCGGCGATGTAGATACCTGGTTCGACACTGAAGGCGTGGCCGTCGGCCAGAGGCAACGTGTTACCCGACACGATGTACGGATCCTCGTGGGCGTCCATACCGATGCCGTGCCCCGTGCGATGCATGAAGTACTCGCCGTATCCGGCCGCGGAGATGATGTCTCGCGCTGCGGCGTCGACTGCTTCACAACTCGTTCCGATGGTCGCCGCGGCGACCGATGCCGCCTGCGCTTCCTTCAACACCGAGTAAGCGGCGGCCACGTCGGACGGAATCGAACCGGTGTACACGCAGCGCGTGATGTCACTGCAGTATCCGGCCATCGTTCCCCCGAAGTCGCAGAGGACGATCTCGTCACGGCGAATGATCCGTGAACCTGGATGATGATGGGGGCTCGCGGCGTTCTCGCCGGCGGCGACGATGGCGAAATTCACGATGTCGTGTCCTTCGGCGAGGATGCGGGCCGACAGGTCAGCCGACACTTCGGCTTCGGTGCGCCCGATGAGAGGGATGCGTCCGGCCTGCAGTTCGGTGGCGATGCGATCGACCGCCGCTCCCGCGGCACGCAGAGCAGCGATCTCCGCTGCGTCCTTGCGCATTCGCAACGGACCGAGCACGTCGACCGATCGGCGCCACGTCGCTCCGGGGAGCATCGGCAACAGGTCGACGAGAAAGCGCGACCACATCTGATCTCCCACGGCGATCGTGCGCCCTCCGTGGGAACGCACGAGATCAGCCGTGATCGCGACCGGATCCTCGGTCTCGTTCCAGGGGCGTAGGCCGAACACTGCGGGCAGTTCGACCACCCTTGGCGCTTCGAGGCGCGGGATCACGAGGGTCACGTCACCGTTGCGGGGCACGACGAGCATCGTGAGACGTTCGAGTGGCATGGCGTGGTACCCGACGAGCCACGGCAGGTCGAGACCGACCGAGAGAAGCAGAACGTCGACTCCTTCGGCGTCCATGGACGCCCGAGTGCGCGTCAGCCGGTCGGAGAAGGTGGCCGTGAATGTGGCGCGACCCAGCGGATCGGAGGAGTCGAGTGCCGACGAAACGATCGAATGCCCACTCACCCTCCCCACGCTAACCCCCACAATTCACCCACTCTGTAGCGCAGACGCCACGTGGGTGTAGCGAACGCTACAGAGTGGGTGAATTGTGGGGGTTAGTGGGAGATGCCGGGGCCGGAGGCGACGATCGAGCCGAGCCGCCCGGCTTGGTAGTCCTCGAAGGCCTGCACGATCTCCTCCCGGGTGTTCATCACGAACGGCCCGTAGCGCGCCATCGGTTCGTGCAACGGCTCGCCACCGAGCAGAAGGAGCTCGGCACCACTCGCTCCGGCTCGGACGAACACGTCTCCCGCCGTTCGCTCGCACACCACCATCGAGCCGTCGACTGCGTCGGTCTCGTTCACGACGGCCGATCCGCCGAACACGTGGACGAGTGCGGTGTGTCCCTCGGCAACCGACCAGACGAGTTCCTCGCCTCCGGTCAAACTCACGTGGGCGTAGGTGACCGGTCGGGTCGTGTCGACCACGCCGTCGACTCCTGCGACCTCTCCGGCGATCACCCGCACCGTGCCGCCACCCGGAAGTGTCGCCGACGGAATGTCGTACGCCTCGTATCCCTGGTAGCGGGGCGGGATCATCTTCTGGGCGGCAGGGAGGTTGACCCACAACTGAAAGCCGTGCATCCGACCACCGCGCTGCATCATCTGGCCGCTCGGCATCTCGCTGTGTACGACACCCGAGCCAGCCGTCATCCACTGAACCGCACCGGGCGTGATCACACCGTGTCCGCCGTTCGAATCTCGATGTTCCATCTCACCGGCGAGGATGTAGGTGACCGTTTCGAATCCACGATGCGGATGATCGGGTGCGCCGATCGCCTCGCCCGGCGCGTACTCGACCGGACCCATCTCATCGAGCAGAAGGAACGGGTCGATCGCCTCGACACGACCGGCCGGGAACGGTCGACGAACCACGAATCCGCCCCCTTCCACCTGTCGCTGCGCAGCGATCACTCCAGCCACGGCGCGCATCGTCATCGTCGACCTCCGATCGTGACGGGAACCGACGCCGCATCGGCCGACTGCCGCGCGTGGTAGCTCGACCGAGTGAGCGGACTCGCCTCCACGTGGGCGATCCCCAGTGATTCACCGACCTCTTTCCAGCGAATGAATTCGTCGGGCTCGATCCATCGCGCGACCGGCAGATGGTGGGACGTGGGCCGCAGATACTGACCGATGGTCACGATGCTCACGCCGATCGACGCCAGATCGGCCAAGCAACCGTCGACTTCGTCGACCGACTCACCCATGCCGAGCACGAGACCGGACTTGGTGACCAGACCGGCGGCGCGGGCCGCCGACAGCACACCGAGGCTTCTCGCGTAGCCGGCTGAGGGTCGCACGGCACGTTGCAGGCGCGCCACGGTTTCGATGTTGTGGTTGAACACGTCGGGCCGCGCCGCGAAGAGAAGTTCGAGCGATGCCGTGTCTCCCTTGGCGTCCGACACCAAGGTCTCGACTCGAGTCGACGGACGGCGCTCACGAATCGCTCGAACGCAGTCGGCCACGTGTCCGAATCCACCGTCGTCGAGATCGTCACGAGCCACCATCGTGAGCACCGCATGCGACAAACCCATGCGCTCGACTGCCTCGGCAATCCGACTCGGCTCGTCGGCTTCCGGAGCGAGCGGTTTGCGCGTGTCGACCAGACAGAAACCGCAGGCACGAGTGCAGCGTTCGCCAAGAACCATGAACGTCGACGTTCCGTCCTTCCAGCACTCCGACAGATTCGGACAACCGGCTTCCTCGCACACCGTGACGAGTCCGAGCTCACGAAGGGTCGACTTCAGACCGAGAACTTCGCTTCCGAGTCGAACTTTCGGACGGAGCCATTCGGGTTTGCGTTCCGAGACCTCGAGACCATCTCCCACGCCCGCATCGTCGAGTCGCCCACGCAGTCGCACCTTCTCACCCGGTCCGTCCCCGCGCGAGAACCGCGAGAGATCTTCGGGGCGATGAATCCATGCCACGTCCTGACGTTCGACCTCGCCGCCACCCCAACGCTCGGCGGCAAGTCGGGTGACCAGGTCGACGACCGTTCGCATCTCAACGTGCACACCTTCCTCGGCGAGCGAGGTCACGGGGCGATCTCCGATGCCACACGGCACGATGTGGTCGCGCATGTAGGTGAGATCGGTCGAGACGTTGAGCGCGAAGCCGTGCATCGTGCGGCCATTGGCGAGCCGTACACCGATGGCCGCGATCTTGCGCTCGCGTGGCGTGCCCGGCTCGAGCCACACACCGGCGTACCCCGGAAGGCGACCGGCACCGACGACTCCGAGTTCGGAGAGGGCGTCGATCAGGAGACCTTCGATGTTGCAGACGTGATCGGATGCGCCGATGCGGTTGTCGATCGACACGATCGGATACCCGACCAATTGCCCGGGGCCGTGATAGGTGATGTCTCCTCCGCGTTTCACCTCGACGAAGTCGGCACCGACCGCAACCGGATCACACTTGAGGTTGTTCGCCAGGTCGGCGCGAGGACCGTAGGTGAAGACGTGCGGATGTTCGAGCAGAAGGAGATGCTGCTCGCGTCCGTGATCGAACAGGGCGTGCTGCAGGGCGAGTGCCTCGCGATACGGCACCCGACCGAGCCACCGCACCCGCAACACGTCCGCGGCGCCCATGATCAGAGTTCGGCCGACCAGTCCCTGGTCTCGAGAATCTCCTTGACGCGCACCAGGAATCCGGCGGCGTAGGCACCGTCGAACGCGCGATGGTCCCAACTCATCGCAAGATGACCGACCGGGTGGATCGCGATGCTCTCGTCACCGTTCGCGTGCGTCACCACGACTGGCTTGCGCACGATCGCGTCGGTCGAGAGGATCGCGACCTGCGGCTGGTTGATGATCGGCATGGTCAGCACCGAGCCGGCCGAACCGTTGTTGGAGATGGTGAAAGTACCACCGGAGATTTCGTCGGGACCGAGTTTGCGACTGCGGGCTCGTGACGCGAGGTCGTTGATCTCGCGCGAGATCGCTCGGAGACGCTTTCCTTCGGCGGAGCGCACGACCGGTACGAGAAGTCCTTGGTAGTCGAGATCGACGGCCACACCGAGGTCGACGAATCGGTGCACGACGAGATCGTCGCCGCTGATGCTGGCGTTCATGTGCGGGAAGTCGGCGAAAGAGTCGATCACCGCACGGGCGATGAACGGAAGATAGGTGAGGCTGAAACCTTCCTGAGCCTTGAACTCCGCCTTGGCTCGACCGCGCGACGAATCGACGTTCGCGTAATCGACCTCGACGACGCTGAACGCGTGCGGACTCACACCTTTGGACATCACCATGTGCGAGCCGGTCGCCTTGCGAATCTTCGACAATGCGACGACCTCGTCGCGTTCACCGGCGCGCACGACCGGGGCCGCGACCCGCGGAGCCGGCGCCGCAGCACTCGGTGCAAGTGGAGCCGTCGGAGTCGGCGCGGGAGCTGGAGTCGGAGACGGTGCTGCCGCGGGTGCGACCGGATGCTGATCGATGTAGTCGAGGACGTCTTCGCGCGTGATGCGACCACCAGGACCGGTACCGGTGAGACGGTCGATGTCGATTCCGTGCTCGTTGACCAGTCGCCGGACGACCGGCGACAACAGTCGGTTGTCGGACGACACCGTCGAGGCAGATACAGGCGCGGGCGCCGGGGAAGGAGCCGGCGCAGGCGCCGCGGGCGAGACCGGAGCCGGTGCAACGGCCGGGGCCGGCGTCGCGACGACAGGCGCGGGCGCCGGGGAAGGAGCCGGAGCGGGAGCAGGAGTTGGGGCCGACGGAGCAGGAGCGGCACCGGCCGCACCCACGACTGCGATCACCGCACCCACGGGCACGGTCTCCCCTTCGGGAACGCGAATCTCGATCAGAACTCCGGCGACCGGGGATGGCACTTCGGTGTCGACCTTGTCGGTGGATACTTCGAACAACGGTTCATCGGCCGCCACGGCATCGCCGACTTTCTTGAACCACCGCGTGATCGTTCCTTCGGTGACGGTTTCACCGAGTTGCGGGAGGGTCACATCTGCCATGTTCGTGTCGTCCTTCGTGAGTGCTGCGAGTGATTCAGAGTTCGGTCAGGCGTTGAGACTGCGTCCGGTGAGCGACAGAACGGTCTCTCCGAACAGTTCGGTGAGACTCGGATGCGGCTGGACGAATTCGGCGACTTCGTCGACCGTGGCCTCCCAGTTGACGGCGAGGTATCCGCCCGACAGCTGCTCGGTGACCCACGGTCCGACCATGTGCACCCCGAGGATCTGCCCCGCGGTTCCATCGGCGTTGCGCTTGGCGACGATCTTCACGAGCCCGTCGATCTCACCAAGGATCTGAGCGCGGCTGTTGGCGCGGAACTGATGCTTGGCGACGACGACGTCGAGTCCCATCTCCTTGCATGCATCCTCTCCCGGACCGGCCCACGCCACTTCGGGATGGCAATAGATCGCCCACGGCACGCGGTCGTACGCGATGGGTGCGGGTCCCTCGCCGAGCATGTGCTTGACGGCGAGGATCGCCTCGGCGTATCCGACGTGCGCGAGTTGCGGGGTGTTGACCAGATCGCCGATCGCGTACACACCGGGTTCGGCCGTGCGACACCACGGGTCGACCTCGACGAATCCACGATCGGTCACCTTCACTGCGGTGTTCTGGAGTCCAAGGAGATCGGAGAACGGACGGCGACCGACCGACACCACGACGGCATCGACTTCGATCTTCTCGTCGTCGCCGAAAGTGACGACGGTCCCGCCGGTCGGGAGAGGAGAGTGCCCCTTCACCATCACGCCGGTGCGGATGTCGATGTTCTTCTTCTTGAACGACTTGACGACCACGTTGGCCACGTCGGCATCGAGCCCGGGAAGGATCTTGGGGAGACCTTCGAGAATGGTGACGGTCGCACCGAGGTCGGCGAAGGTCGAGGCGAATTCGCAGCCGATGGCTCCGCCACCGATCACGACGACACGCGCCGGCACGTGGTCGAGGTCGAGGACTTCGTCACTCGTCATGATCGGGCCACCCCGGTCGAAACCGGGAACCGTACGCGGCACCGAGCCGGAGGCCAGGATCACGTTGGCTCCCTGAACCACCGCACTCGACCCGTCGTTCATCGAGATCGTGACGGTGCGGTCGGCGCCGAGCGAGCCGGTCCCGTTGAACACGGTGACCTTGCGCGACTTGCAGAGACCACCGATTCCTTTCACGAGCCCGTCGACGATCTTGCGCTTGCGAGCCTGAGTCACGGCGAAGTTGACCGACGGCGCCGAGGTGTCGATGCCGAATTCGGCGGCGTGCATCACGTGCCGGTTGACGGCTGCCGTCTCGAGAAATGCCTTGGCCGGAATGCATCCACGGTTGAGGCACGTCCCGCCGAGGGCGTCACGCTCCACGAGGGCGACGTTCAGACCGGCCGACGCCCCGTACAGAGCAGCTCCGTATCCGCCGGGGCCGCCGCCGATGATCACGAGATCGAATTGCTCGGCCGTACAGACCACCTCCGCATTCCGTGCGCCCGAGGCGCTCTGCAGTGCTCAACCGTAGCGGTTGGCGACCCCGATTCCGTGGGTGAATGACCGCTGTCATGGCCTGATGACGGCCACCGGCCATCCGCCGGTCAGGTGCGGTTCAGGGCGCCCACTGACGCTGTTCACCGGCTCGGGTGTACGCAACCGCCTGCACGGTCTCCACGGAGGGGAATCGCACGATGCAGACCGTTTCCGCCGCACCTTCGACGAGGGTGCGGGCGTCGCATACTCCGTCACCCACCGTCGTGTACGGCTCGACGACTTCTCCGTCGCCGAGTAGGCGCCATCCTTCGACGGCCAGCTCGCCGGACACCCCGGACATGGCGACCGTCGCTCGGGTTCCGTTGGCGTCGGTCGTGATCGACTCGACACGGACGTTCATGTCACCGATCCGTGACGACTCGCCCACGGCGAACACCGGCACTTCGGTGCGATCGGTTGCGACCTGCAGGAGTTTGAAGCCTCCGGCGACGAGGATGAGTAGCCCGCACGCCACCGACCAGATGAGAAGAGTGCGGGTCTTCATGCAGATCAGCCTACGGTCGGCGGGTCTAGGGTGATCTCGTGGGATTGCGCAAACGCCTGTCACAGACGACGGACGACGTCGAACACGAGCGCCTCCAGAGCCGTTTCGCCAATCTCGATCTGGTGCCCCTGGCCGACATGCCGTGTCGCACACGCGTGAAGGTGGTCGGGGAAATCATGGTGGAGCGCATCCGTCCCCGGTCGGGCATCCCGGCATACGAGGTCGTCGTGTCCGATGGAACCGGAGAGGTGGTCGCGATCTTCACCGGCCGCCACACGGTGAAGGGCATGACGATGGGATGCGCAGTGATCCTGGAGGGCGTCGCCCATCAGGAGCACGGTCGCCGGGTGATGCTCAACCCGGGCTACACCCTTCTCCCCCGCTCACACGACTGAGCCGAAGCCCGTCGGAGTCAGGCGACGAAAACGGTCTCGACTTCTTCCTCGGTCGCGTCGTGCGTGAGGACCAGGACTTCGTCGCCGGCGCGCAGGGTGAGTTCGTCACTCGGTGACACGACCTTGCCGTGTCTGACAACTGCGACCACGACCAGATCACGTGGCATGGCCAGTGACCCGATCGTCTTGTCACAAGCCGGAGAATTCTCGGCCAAGGTGATCTCGAGCAACCGAGCCTTGCCACCCTCGAACGACAAAAGCCGGACGACCTGACCCACGTTCACGGCTTCTTCCACCAAGCCGGTGATGAGATGCGGGGTCGACACCGAGACGTCGACACCCCACATGTCGTTGAACATCCACTCGTTCTTGGGGTTGTTGACTCGTGCGACCACTCGCGGTGCACCGTGCTCCTGCTTCGACAGAAGTGAGACCACCAGGTTGTCCTCGTCGTCTCCGGTCGCCGCGACCACGACATCGGCCTCCCCTGCACCAGCGGCTTCGAGAACGGAGATGTCGCACGCGTCGCCGAGGAACCAGTTGACGCCCGCGGGCTCGTTGCGATCCTTGTACTGAGCGACGACCGATGAATCGTTGTCGCAGATCGTCACGGAGTGATCGCTGCTCGCGAGTTGTTCGGCGATGAAGCGTCCGACGCTTCCACCACCGGCGATGAGGATCTTCATGCCACTCTCCTCAGTGCCCGTTCGACGCCGACGCGCCGAGGATCGTCATGACGTCGTTGACGTCGGGGGTCGACACGGCGATGTGCATGATGTCGCCTTCCTGCCCGACGAGGTCGTCGGTCGGAATCATCGCTGCACCGAGTCGGTTGACGGCGACCACTCGAGCCCGACCCGGAGTGTCGAGTGCGATGTAACGCTTGCCGATCAATGCGGCCGGAATCTGTCGTTCGATGATCGTCACCTTCGCCGTGGGGTCGACCCACTCGATCCCACTCTCTTCGGGAAGGATGCGTCGCATCACGCGCTCCGACGTCCAGGTGACCGTTGCGACGGTGGCAATTCCGAGTCGCTGATACACCTCGGCGCGCTTCGGGTCGTAGATGCGAGCGACCACCCGCTCGATACGGAAGTTCTCGCGAGCGACCCGCGCGATGAGAATGTTGGAGTTGTCGCCGTTGGTGACCGCGGCCACCGCTCCGGCGTCTTTGATCCCGGCCTCCACGAGGACGTCGCGGTCGAAACCGATTCCGGTGACGGTACGTCCGGAGAAATCGTCACCGAGCCGCTGGAAGGCCGACTTGCGCCGATCGACCACCGTGACGGAATGGTTCTGTACGACGAGTTGGCGGGCAAGGGTCGAGCCCACTCGACCACACCCGACGATCACGACATGCATTTCGACTCCCAAGTGGCGGATCCGGGGGATCCGACCGCCGAAAACCCTAGTCATGCCCGAGCCTCATCCCCACCCTCTTCGGCTCGACGGGCATAGTGTCGGAGCCGGCATGTACCAGAAACTCAAAAAGGCGATCCTCGGCAACCCCATCAGTACCGACGCCGAACAGCACCAGCGCCTGAAGAAGCGCATCGCACTACCGGTGTTCGCCTCCGACGCCATCTCGTCGACGGCCTACGCCACTCAAGAGATCCTGATCGTCTTCCTGGCCTTCGCCGGCGCCGGCTACGCCGCGTATTCGCGGCTCGTCCCGATCTCGATCCTCGTGATCGTGCTTCTCGTCATCGTCATCACGAGTTATCGCCAGACGATCTTCGCCTACCCGGGTGGTGGCGGCTCCTACATGGTGAGCAAGGAGAACCTCGGCAAGTACCCCTCTCTCGTCGCCGGTAGTTCCCTTCTTGTCGACTACATCCTCACCGTGGCCGTGTCGGTCGCCGGAGGCGTGGCCGCCATCATCTCGGCCTTCAGCGATCTCAAGGATTACCGCGTCCACATGTGTGTCGGCTTCATCATCTTGATGATGCTCGCCAACCTGCGTGGCCTGAAGGAATCCGGTGCGCTGTTCGCGCCTCCCACGTACATCTACATCGCGTCACTGTTCTTGATGATCATCGTCGGCCTCTATCGCGTGTGGTTCCAGGATCTGCCGCCGATCGATCACACCGATCCGGTCTCCGAGGAGATCCTCGCCGGCCAAGGTGCCATCGGCATCTACTATTTCTTGAAAGCCTTCTCGTCAGGGGCGGTGGCACTCACCGGCGTGGAAGCGGTGTCCGACGGTGTGCCGGCGTTCGAGAAGCCCGAGAGCAAGAACGCCGCCAACACGCTGGTCATGATGGCGGTCATCCTCGGCACGAGCTTCTTCGGTCTGTCGGTGCTGGCTCATCACATCGAGCCGGTCGCCGACGAAGAGGGTCGCATCACCCAGACCGTGCTCGCCCAGATGGCCGAGCACGTGTACGGCGGACGCAACGTGATGTTCTTCATCATGCAGTTCGCCACCTTCGGCATCTTGATTCTCGCCGCCAACACGGCCTTCGCCGACTACCCCCGCCTCTCGTCGATCATCGCTCGTGACGGATTCCTGCCCAAGCAGTTCCAGAACCGTGGTAGCCGATTGGTCTTCTCCAACGGAATCATCTTCCTCTCGCTGATGGCCACTCTCCTCGTGATCGCCTTCGGTGGCATCGTGACCGCCCTCATCCCGCTCTACGCGGTCGGAGTGTTCACCGGATTCACCCTCAGCCAAACGGGCATGATGATGCGACAGTGGAAGTTGCGCCCCAAGAACTGGCGCATCTTCATGCCGGTCAGCGCGCTCGGCGCACTCACCACCGCCACCGTCGCCGGTGTCGTGGTCGTCGTGAAATTCAAGGACGGAGCCTGGATCCCGGCCGTCGTCATTCCGTTGCTCGTGTTCTTCTTCGCGTCGATCGAGCGTCACTACTCGCGGGTCAAGAAGATCGTGTCGGTCGACACCACGTACAAAGCACGCCGCCACACGCACTTCGTCGTCGTGTTGGTCGGTGGTGTCAACAAGGGTGTCCTACACGCGGTCGAGTACGCCAAGAGTTTGCGCCCCGACCGTCTGCTCGCCGTCACGGTCGCGACGAGCGAGGACGAATCCGAGGCGATCAAGCAGGCCTGGGCCGATCACGACATTCCTCTCCAACTCGAGATCCTGCGGTCGCCTTATCGCGAACTCACCAAGCCGGTCATGGAGTACCTCGACGAGCTCGACGCCGAGTCGGAGGATGACATCATCACGGTCGTCATCCCCGAGAACGTCACCCCTCGCCGTTCAGCGTGGTTGCACAATCAGATGGCATTCAAACTCAAGGGACGACTTCTCTACCGACCTCACACCGTCGTCACCTCGGTGCCGATCGTGATCGAGGACGAGGCGGAGAAGATGGCTGAAGGGCATCCGTCCGAAGGACTCTGACGAGCCGTCCGACACAGCGACTCCGGTCGTGCACGTCGTACGGACCAGTCGTAGCCTGCGGACGTGACCTCCATCGCCATCACCGGAGCCAGTGGCCTCATCGGCACCGCGCTCGCCCACCATCTCGCCACCCGCGGACATCGTGTCGTGCGTTTCACTCGCCAGGGTTCGTCCGGGGCCGATTCGATCGCCTGGAATCCGAAGACCGGCACGATCGAGGCCGAGAAATTGCGAGGAGTCGACGCCGTCGTCCATCTCGCCGGGGCGGGCATCGGCGACAAGCGTTGGACCGCCGAGTACAAGCGCGAGATCCTCGAGAGCCGCACCAAGAGCACGGCGCTGCTTGCCACCACGATGGCTGATCTCGCCGACGGTCCGAAGATTCTCCTGTCCGGTTCGGCGATCGGCATCTACGGCGAGAGTGAGACGACCTCGTTCACCGAGGAGTCGGCGGCAGGAACCGGCTTTCTCGCCGACGTGTGCGTGCAGTGGGAAGCGGCCACGGCGCCGGCCGAGAACGCGGGTGTTCGAGTCGCCCACTTGCGTACCGGCATCGTGTTGTCGCGCAAGGGCGGCGCACTCAAGAAACTGCTCCCCCTCTTCAAACTCGGCGCCGGTGGACGGATGGGTTCCGGTCGCCAGTGGCAGAGCTGGATCTCCATCGACGACGAGATCTCGGCGATCGAACACCTCCTCGCCTCGAACGTGTCGGGTGCGGTGAATCTCACCGCTCCGCAACCCGTCACTCAGGCCGAATTCACCAAGACGTTGGCCCGCGTGCTGAAGCGTCCGAGCCTCCTGCCGGTGCCGACGTTCGGACCGAAGCTGTTGCTCGGCTCCGAACTCGCCGACGCCTTGCTGTTCACCGGCCAGAAGGTGCTGCCGACCGTTCTCGAGCGGGATGGGTTCGTCTTCGCGCACTCCGATCTCGAGTCGGCGTTGCGACATCTTCTCGCCAAGTGATCCGGTGAACGGAATTCACCGAACATGACCGTTCCCGCCCAGTGTGACGTCGCGATCGTCGGAGCCGGTTTGGCCGGACTCGCCGCTGCGCGCGCTCTCACCGACGCGGGTGTCGACGTTCACGTCGTCGAGGCGAGCGATGCCGTGGGTGGTCGGGTGCGGACCGACGAGGTCGATGGTTTCCTGCTCGACCGCGGTTTCCAGGTGATGTTGACGGCCTATCCCGAACTGGCTCGCCAGTTCGACGTACCGGCCCTCGACCTGCGCACTTTCGATCCGGGAGCGCTCGTCTGGACGAAAGGCCGTGGCCACACCGTGTCGGATCCGTTCCGACGTCCGTCCACCCTGATGTCGACGGCACTCGCGCCGGTCGGGTCACCACTCGACAAGGCACGCATCGCTCTGCTGCGGCGTCGGGTCAGGCACGGACGTCCCGCCGATCTGTTGCGCGACACCGATGTCGCCACACGTTCCGTGCTCACCGACGCCGGCTTCTCACCGACGATGCTCGACCGGTTCTTCCGCCCTCTGGTCGGCGGCATTCAACTCGACCCCGAACTCACGGCGTCTCGTCGGATGTTCGACGTGGTGTTTCGCATGCTCGCTGATGGGGACGCGGCCGTTCCTGCACGTGGCATGCAACGAATCCCGGAGCAGTTGGCACACCGTCTACGTCCCGACACCGTGCATCTCTCGACGGAGGTTCGCGCCGTGGCCCCGCGCATGGTCACCTTGGCCGATGGCTCGATGATCGCGTCGCGCGCGGTGGTCGTAGCCACCGAAGGTCCGGTCGCCAGCCGCTTGGTGCGCATTCCCGAAGTCCGGTCGCGTTCGGTGTCGTGTGTGTATTTCGACGCACCGACTGTGCCCACGTCGTCTCGACTGATCGTGCTCGATGGCGATGGTCTCGGACCGGCGCTCAACGTGGCCGTCATGAGCAATGTCAGCGAGCACTACGCGCCCCGTGGCCGTCATCTCGTCGCAGCTGCCTTGCCCGGCGTGATCGAGGGCGATCTCGAGACGGCGGCACGCATCCAACTCACGGCGATGTTCGGTCCGATGGTGTCGTCATGGCGTCATCTGCGCACCTACCGCATCCCCCACGGTCAACCCGATCAGTCGCCTCCCTTCTCACCCAAGAAGAAAGTCGATTTCGGTGACGGACTCTTCGTCTGCGGCGATCACCGAGACACCGCATCGATCCAGGGTGCCCTGTTCTCCGGCCGACGCACGGGCGAGGCCGTGCGTCGATGGCTCGCCGCCTCCTGACCTGCGATAGACAGACATTCCCCGACCGAAAGGCACGCCATGACGTCATCCGATCCGAAGAAGGTCATTCAGTCGTCGCGAGTGGTGTCGGCCACTCCACAGCAGATCTTCGATCTTCTCGCCGACCCTCGCAAACACTCGCTCATCGATGGTTCGGGATCGGTGCAGCAGGCCCGTCTGAACGCCCCGGAGCGCCTGTCGCTCGGCGCGAAGTTCGGCATGGACATGAAGATCGGCCTGCCCTATCGCATCACGAACGAGGTCGTCGAGTTCGACGAGCCGAAGCAGATCGGTTGGCGCCACTTCGGCGGTCACGTGTGGCGTTACGTTCTCGAGCCAGTCGACTGTGGCACGAAGGTCACCGAGCAGTTCGACTGGACGCACAACAAGTCACATCTCATGCTGAAGGTCATGGGAGCGTTCGACAAGAACGCCAAAGCGATCGAGGCGACTCTCGAACGACTTGCTACCCACTTCGAGAAGTGACGTGAACGCTGCCAGTGATGCCTCGTCGTTTCCGGTGATCGCCGAGGTCATCCGTACGCGTCGCACGTCGATGCAGGTCGATCCGAACCGCGACGTCGACGACGGCGTACTCGACGAACTGTTCGAACTCGCCTCGTGGGCACCGTGCCACAAGCGAACCTGGCCGTGGCGATTCTGTGTGGTGCGCGGTGAGGCGCGTCTCGATCTGGGTGCGGTGGTGTCGGCAGCGATCGAACGCCATGGTGACGACGCCCACCGAGTGGAGAAGGCGCGCACCAAGTACGCACGAACTCCGGTCGTGGTGGTCGTCGGGAGCATCATGGGCGACTCACCTCAGCGCACGTCCGAGAATCGCGATGCCACGGCGGCCGCCGTTCAGAACTTCCTTCTCGCGTCGACCGCGCGCGGACTGGCCACCTACTGGGGCAGTTGTCCGAAAGGCGCCAACGACGACGTCGCGTCGTTCTGCGGGTTCGAAGCCGGCACCACGATCATGTCGCTGACGTACGTGGGTTGGGCCGACGACATGGTCTCCGTTCCCGAACGGCCGACGCCAGTCGTCACTCGACGCGGCTGATCAACAGCGCTGGCACCTCGTCGCACCACGTGTCGAAGGTGAGCCCGATCGATGGGTCCCCGTCCCAGGGATACTTCGCGCGCATGATCTGCCCGATTCGAGCGCGCAGGGACGGGTCGACGACGTCGCGGGCTCGCCCGTCGAACTCGACTTCACCCACGATCAGACGGACGCGAGCATCGATCATCGCGTTGGCGAACCAGTCGGCGCCCCGACCGTTTCCCGACAGCAGACATACGTCTCCATCGACCACTCCGAACCAGATCTCGACCCGGTGAGCCCGTCCGGTACGACGGCCGATGGTGATCACGTCGATGCACTCTCGGTGCGGATCGATCGGGAATCCGGGCACGTCAGCGCGCCGCGACGAGCGCGATCTCCATCAGCCATTCCGGACGCGCGAGGGCCGGCACGGTGACGAGGGTGCTCGCGACACGATGACCACCGAGGGCACGATCGCGCGCGGCCATGACCGGGGCCAGATCGTTTCCGTGCACGACGTAGGTCGTCACCGACACCACATCGGTGGGTGCGAGATCGGCCTCGGCGAGGATCGCCAACAGATTCGCCCACACCACGTCGGCCTGGTCGACGAGTGCCGACGGGACCGAACCATCCGGTGAAATCGGGACGACTCCCGACGTGTGCAGGAGTCGCTGCGGCGATTCGACGAGCACCGCGTGCGCATAGTTGGCTGCGGTCGGAGCGATCGATGACGGGGCGATCTCGGTCATGGCTTCGTTCTAGCCGACAGTCGGGACTTGCGTGGGACGAGTGGGGACTTTGGTCCCTGCTCGTCGTGCGAACGGTTTCCTAGCGTCGTCGTCGTGAACCGTCTCGCCGTGCGCCGCATCGTTCTTCCCGTCCTCGCCCTCGTTCCGCTCGTGAGCCTGACCGCTTGTGGCGACGACGAGATCGACTCCGCTCCCCCGGTCACCGAGACCCCCTCGGTCGGCGAGACGACTCCCGCGTCCACCACCACCCTCGGTCCGTACGTGTCGCCACTCGGCGACATCGTCGGTGAAGCACTCACCAAGAACGCGCAGTTCACCTCGCTGGCCGCCATGGTGGTCGAGGCCGGACTGGTCCAAGCCCTCCGGGCCGACGGCCCCTTCACCGTGTTCGCGCCCACCAACGACGCGATCGCGGCCGTTCCCCCCGACACCCTCGACGCGGTGTGGGCCGACCCCGACCTCCTCACCGCGGTTCTCACGTATCACGTGATCGCCGGAGTATCGCTGACCTCGGCCGACCTGACCGACGGCCAGGTCCTCACCACGTTGCAGGGCCAGACGCTCACGGTCGGCAAGTCCGCCGACACCATCACGATCAACGGCATCGAGGTCCTCGTTCCCGACGTGCCCGCTTCCAACGGCACGATTCACGCCATCGGTGGCGTGCTGGTCCCCGAGGGATGACGATCTAGCCTCGGGGCATGACGACCACCGAGAGCCCGTCCGCCGCGAACGCCATCGCCAACGCCGCGATGGGCAACGCCGATCTTCTGCAACTGCCCTCCTTCACGTCGATCGACGAGGAGCGCACCTATCGCAAACAACGGCTCGCGGGCGCCTTGCGCATCTTCGGTCGCCTCGGGTTCGGGGAAGGCGTGGCCGGGCACATCACGGTGCGCGACCCCGAACTCACCGATCACTTCTGGGTGAATCCGTTCGGGCTCTCGTTCCGTCACATGCGCGTGAGCGATCTGTTGCTCGTCAACCACCACGGCGAGGTCGTCCACGGCAACATGCCGGTCAACCGAGCGGCGTTCGTCATCCACTCCTCCGTTCATGCCGCGCGCCCCGATGTGATCGCGGCCGCCCACGCCCATTCGGTGCACGGCAAGGCCTTCAGTTCACTCGGTATTCCGCTCGATCCGCTCACTCAGGACGCATGCATCTTCTACGAGGATCATCGCGTGATCTCCGAGCAGGGCGGCGCCGTGGTGTTCGACGTCGAGGCCGGCAAGGAACTCGCATCGATGTTCCCCACCGGCAAGGCGGCCATTCACCAGAACCACGGGTTGTTCACGGTCGGCCAGACCGTCGAGGAAGCGGCGTTCTGGTTCATCTCGATGGAGCGATCGTGCCAGGCGCAATTGCTCGCCATGGCGGCTGGCACACCGAAGAAGATTCCGCACGAGTACGCCACGTACACACGTGAGCAGACCGGCCACTCGCTCGCCGGTTGGTTCCAGTTCCAGCCGTTGTGGCAGGAGATCTGCCGCACCGATCCGGAACTGTTCGACTGAGTCGATACCCCTGAAGGCGGTTTCCCACTTCCTGCGTACGGGTTCACCCGAGGCGCTGTTCGTTCTTGGCGCCACATCGCAGTACATCGGTGCGGTGATCGCCGTCGAGCTGTTCGACGAGATCGATCCGGCCTCGGTCGCGTGGTTGCGGATCATCGGCGCGTCGATCGCGCTACTGATCGTGTCGGGTCGCCATCTGTTTCGTCCGTTCACGCGGGCCGACCTCTTCGCGATGGCGGTGTTCGGTGTCGCAACGGCCTTGATGAACACGTTCTTCTACATGGCGATCGATCGACTACCGCTCGGCAAAGGCGTCGCGATCGAGTTCATCGGGCCGATCCTCGTGGCGGCGGTGCGCACGCGCTCGTCCCGCAACGCGATGGCATTGGTGCTCGCATCGGTCGGCGTCGCGGTTCTGTCGGGCGTCGAGATCAGCGGCGAGCCGCTCGGGTTGCTCTTCATCTTCCTCGCGTCCGCCATGTGGGCCACGTACATCGTGATCGGTTCTCGCGTGGCACAGCAGGACCGCGGTGTGGCCGGTCTCGGCCTCGGACTACTCATCGGTGCACTCGTCGTCACGCCGATCGGTGCGCCGGGTAGTGGACCGGCCTGGGATTCGCCGCGCATCGTGCTGTTGTGCGTTCTGGTCGGAGTGTTGTCGAATGCGATCGGTTACGGCATCGACCAGTCGGTCCTGCGGCGAGTGTCGGTGCGGCGGTTCAGCGTGCTGCTCGCGCTGCTACCGGTGACGGCGGCCGTGGTCGGTTTCATTGCCCTCGATCAGACGCCGACCATCGTCGATCTGATCGGCATGGCCTGTGTCCTCGGCGGCGTGGTCATCCAAGAACGCGACACCCTCCCCACCGACACCTGACCGGTGTTCTGGTGAGGATTCTTCACCGCATAGGTGAAGATCTCGCACCAGATTCGCCGCGTGGCACCCGTCAGTGAGCCATCCAGGGCGCGCAAAGGCCGTCGAGTTCGCGCACTTCGATGCGATCGCGATTGGCCCACGTCACCGGGTTCGACGGATCGGGCTGCAACTTGAACACGCGGAACGACATCTCGGTCGTGTCGACGGCGAGGATGCGGCCGATCAGCGGATCACCGAGATCGAGCAGGATCTTGATCGTCTCGAGAGCCTGAATCGAACCGATGATGCCGGGCAGCACACCGAGAACACCGGCTTCAGCACACGACGGCGCGAGTTCGGCCGGCGGCGGCTCGGGCACCATGTCGCGATACGTCGGCCCGGCCTTCGGATGGAACACCGACACCATGCCTTCGAAACGGAAGATCGATCCGTGCACCACCGGAATGCCGAGCTTCACACTCGCGTCGTTCAACAGATAGCGCGACGGGAAGTTGTCGGCACCGTCGACGATCACGTCGTATCCGGCGATGATGTCCATGATGTTGTCGGCCGACAGGCGCGTGTCGTAGGCAACGACGTTCACGTCGGGGTTCAGCAGCGTGAGCGTCTTCTTGGCCGAATCGACCTTGCGATCGCCGATGCGATCGATGTTGTGCAGGATCTGTCGCTGCAGGTTGCTCGCATCGACTTCGTCCATGTCGACGATGCCGAGCGTGCCCACACCGGCGGCGGCGAGATACAGCGCGGCGGGTGAACCGAGTCCACCGGCACCGAGCAACAGCACCTTGCTGCCGAGCAACTTGGCCTGTCCCTCCACTCCTACTTCGGGCAACAACAGGTGTCGCTTGTAGCGATTGCTCTGCTCGGCACTGAGCGCGGCTGGCGTCTTCCACGCACGACCCTCGTCCTTCCACTTGCCGAAGCCACCGGCCATCGACAGCACGTTCGAGTATCCGAGTTCTCCGAGAGTGCGTGCGGCGAACGCGCTGCGAACTCCACCCGCGCAATAGACGACGACCGGCGAGGTCTTGTCGGTGATACGACCCTCGACCTGAGCCTCGAGGTGTCCACGCGGAATGTGCAGTGCACCCGGAAGTGCACCTTCGGCGTATTCGTCGGGTTCGCGGACGTCGAGGACGACGACTCCCCCGGCGTCGATGCGCTCGGCGGCTCCTGCGGTGTCGACTTCGGTGATGACAGCCTTGGCGGCCGTCAGCAGATCCTTGAACGTTGCCATGACCGAAACCCTACCGGTTCAGTCGGGAATTCACTCAGCCGGGATCAGACGCGGCAACCACTCCCCGATCGACCCCACCACGAGGGCGGTGGCGAAACGATCCATCGACGTGGGTTCTCCGTTCACGATCACCACCCGGGCACCAGCGTTGCGCGCCCGCGGAACCACGTTGTTGGCCGGACCGACGGCGAGGGTCGTTCCGACCGCGAGGAGCAGATCGCAGTCTTCGGCGGCATCCATGGCGGCCTGGATCACGTGCGGGACGAGTGACTCTCCGAAGAGAATCGTCGCGCTCTTCAGGATCCCTCCGCACAGAAGGCACGGCGGATCAGGCTCGCCGTCCTGCACTCGTTGCACGGCCTCGCTCATCGGACGTCGGTCGCTGCACGTCCAGCACAACGTCTCACGCCACGAGCCGTGCACCTCGATCACCTTCTCGGGCGAATGGCCCGCATCGAGATGCAATCCGTCGACGTTCTGCGTGACGAGCGCACGCAGTCGTCCTTGCTCTTCGAGACGCAACAACGTGCGGTGTCCGAGGTTCGGTTCGGGTCGTCGCCGCCCGAGATTGGCCACCCGGCCCTCCCACGCGATCCGCCGTACCTCGGGGTCACCGATGTAGTAGTCGATCGTCGCCGTCTTTTCAGCGGCCGGGTTCTTCGTCCAGAGTCCGTTCGGTCCGCGGAAATCGGGAATTCCCGAATCGGTCGACACGCCGGCCCCGGTGATCACGGTGATGCGACGTGCCGCGGCGATCATGTCGACGACCTGCGTCGCCGACGGGTCGTTCGTGTCGGTGATCGTGATCTCCGCCCCCGCCATGTCGACATTGTGTCGCACTGCGTCGCCGTGACCACAGGCGACCGACCACATTCGCCGTGATTCGCACCGTCTCATCGGCGCACGACGAAGGGAACTCCATGACCACGTCCCGCACCCAACGACTCTTCGAGATCGATCCCACCTCGTTCGAGATCGAACCATGGGAGGATCCGACCCTCGCTCAATACGGTTTCGACGTCCGTGACGACTACGTCGAGACGTTCTGGCTCTCGACCCTCGGACCCACGTCGACGTGGCTGCTCCGCCGTCTGGTCGCGATCCTCGGCCAGAGTTCGACACCCGTCCGAGTCGATGTGGCCGAACTCGCAGCGTCTCTCGGTATCGGCTCACCCCATGACCGACTGGGACCACTCGTCAAGAGCCTCGATCGACTGGTGATGTTCGGCGTGGCGCACGTCCGACGCGACCGAATCGGTGTGCGTCGGTTCGTCACACCCCTCGCGTCGAAGCAGATCGATCGCCTTCCGCCACACCTTCAGCGTTCGCACGAAGCATGGATGGCCGGACGCCGCGAGATCGAATATCCGACGACGGAGGTGCGCCGGGTCAGCGGCGTGCGTTCGGCCGCGTGAACCGCAGCGCGAGTTCGATCAACAAACGAGTACCGAAACCGGTCGCACCTCGACTCAGCCAACCTTCGTCTCCGTCGACGCTCATCGGTCCGGCGATGTCGAGGTGGGCCCACGGCACGTCACCGGTGAACTCGTTGAGGAACAACGCGGCCGTGATCGCGCCGCCGTACGGCCCGCCCACGTTCTTCATGTCGGCGATGTTGGAGTCGAGGAAGCGCCGATACGACCGTTCGAGCGGCAGCTGCCACACGGGTTCGTCGGTGCGCTGTGCGGCCCCGACCACCTGGTCGATGAACTTCTGATCGGAACCGATCACACCGGCGATCTTCGGGCCGAGAGCGGCCATGCACGCTCCCGTGAGCGTCGCGATGTCGACGATGGCGTGCGGCTTGGCTTCCACGGCCAGCGACAGACCGTCGGCGAGGATCAGACGTCCTTCGGCATCGGTGTTGTGAATCTCGGAGGTCTTGCCGTTCCGGAAGGTGAGTACGTCACCCATCGCCATGGCGCTACCGGACGGGCGATTGTCGGTGCACATCAGGAATCCGGTGACCTTGGACGTGCATCCGAGCGCGGCGAGGGTGCTCATGGCCGCGAGCACGGCGGCCGCGCCGCTCATGTCCATCTTCATGTTGGCGTGCGACGCGTCACTCGGCTTCAGGCTGATTCCGCCCGAGTCGTACGTGACGCCCTTGCCGACCATCACGAGATGCCCGGTTGCACTCTTACCGCGCGCCGACGTGGGCGTGTAGGTGAGCTTCACCATGCGCGGCGGCTCGACCGAACCCTTGTTGACGGCGAGCAGACCGCCGAGGTTCATCACCTTGATCTTGTCCTTGTCGAACACTTCGACCTCGAGGCCCGATGCGTGGGCGACAGTGACGGCACGATCGGCGAGCATGCGCGCTGTGAGGTGGGCGGGGGGAAGGTTGGCGAGATCGCGGGCGAGGCGAACGGCGTCGGCAGTCACCTGGCCGCGCTCGACGCCGGCATCGGCGCCCCGCGCCTTGGCCGCCGATGACACCACGGTGATCGTTCCGGACGGAACCGACTTGGTGGTCTTCAGTTGATGGAAGCGGTACGACGCGAGGAGGAAACCTTCGACGACGGCCTGACCCGCTGAACGTGCATCGAGCGACACGGCGTCGACGATCGACAGCGCGACCTTCTCGTGCTTCGCAGTCGCCCGGGCGAAGGCCGCGGCCGCGTTGCGGACATCGGCGGCCGAGGCTTTGCGCGCGTCACCGATTCCGACCGCGACGACGGTGGGACCGCTGGCCGACGGCACGACGAGGGTCTGGCCGACCTTGCCGTCGAAACCATGGGCGGCGAGGGCGGCGCGGCCGAGTCCGACCCCGCGCGGGACGGCGCCGGAGGTTGCCACGGCGATACCGACGGCATCGGCGGAGCGGGGAAGGGAACGGGCGGTCGACACGGAATACGTCATGTCGCCAGTCTGCCAGCCCGATCGAGGCTGGGTTCGGCTCGTCGGGTCAGCCGACGTTGCGGACCGGAAGGCTCTCGCCCTCCTGCCAGCGCGCCATCGTCCAGAGCAGATCGGAGAGGCGATTGAGGTAGGGAACGACGTACGACGGATGTGGGGCCGCGGCAATGGAATGGCGTTCGGCGCGGCGGATCACCGTGCGGGCGACGTCGAGCCAGGCCGACACCTTGTTGCCACCCGGCACCACGAATTCGGTGGGCGGAGTGAAACGGGTGTCGAGGTCGTCGATGATGTGTTCGAGTCGTTCGACCATCTCGGGAGTGACGCACGACGCACCCGGGGTGAGCTTCGAACGGTTCTCGGGAAGGGTGGCCAACTCGGCCATGAGCACCCACAGGTCACGCATGATCGGAATGAGCAACGCTTCGACCTCTGATCCGTGTCCGGCTTCGGCTCGCACGACACCGAGGATCGCTTGCGCTTCGTCGGCGGTTCCGTAAGCCCGCGGCAACGTGGAGTCCTTGGCGACTCGTCCGCCGAAGAAGAGACCCGTCGTGCCGTCGTCACCATGCTTGGTGTAGATGCGCTCCCGAGTCACGTGTCGACCCTACTTGCGCCCCCTCACTCATGCGAGATCGTCCCCCGGTGTTCTGGTGAGGATTTTTGACCGTATGGGTCGATATCGCGCACCAGAAAACCCCGCTGACAAAATCTGGTGCGGGAACTTCACCCATACGGTCAAAATTCCTCACCAGAACACCATGTGAGAGCCGATGTGGGGGAAGGGGTGAGAGGTAGCGTTGAACGCGATGTCGTCTTCATTGTCAGCACGAGCACGACAGCCGTACCTCGACGCGATCAACGAACGTGTCATCGTGTTCGACGGAGCCTTCGGCACCTTCGTTCAAGGACTCGACCTCGGCCCGGACGACTTCGGCGGCCCAAGCCTCGAGGGATGCAACGAGATGTTGTGTCTCACGCGCCCCGACGTCATCCGTCGCATGCACAGCGCCTTCCTCGACGTCGGTGTCGACGCACTCGAAACGGCGAGCTTCGGAAGCTTCTCCACCGTCCTCACCGAGTACGACATCCCCGAGCGCGCCTACGAACTCAACGTCGCCGCAGCTCGCCTGGCCCGCGAAACGGCCGACGACTACGAAGCCGACGGTCGGCCCCGCTACGTCGCCGGCTCGATCGGACCCGGCACCAAACTCCCGAGTCTCGGCCACATCGGTTTCGCCGAACTCCGCGACGCCTATGTCGAACAGGCCCGCGGCCTCCTCGTCGGCGGCGTCGATCTCTTCCTCATCGAGACGTGCATGGACCTCCTGCAGATCAAGGCCGCGATGATCGCGTGTCGACGCGCCATGGCCGCCGAAGGTCGCGTGGTTCCCATTCAAGTGCAGGTCACCATGGAGACGACCGGACGCATGCTCGTCGGAAGCGAGATCGGTGCAGCGGTCACCGCACTCGGCGCCATGCGACCCGACGTACTCGGCATCAACTGCGCCACCGGACCGGCCGAGATGCAGGAGCACCTTCGCTACCTGTCGCAACACTCGCGCGTCCCGATCAGCGTTCTTCCCAACGCCGGTCTCCCGAGCGTGGTCGACGGACGCACGCACTACGACCTCACACCCGAGGCCCTCGCCGACTTCCACGTGCATCACGTCCGTGATCTCGGCATCGGAATCGTCGGCGGTTGCTGCGGCACCACTCCAGCGCATCTGAAGGCCGTCGTCGACGCGGTTCGAGGACTCGACGTCACTCCGCGTCGCCCCGACGACGAACCGAGCGTGTCGTCGATCTACTCCCCCGTGCCGATCAAACAGGACAACTCCTTCCTCATCATCGGCGAACGGACCAACACCAACGGTTCGAAGGCGTTCCGCGAAGCGATGATCGCCGGCGACTGGGACTCGTGCACGAAGATGGCCACCGAGCAGGTTCGAGAAGGTGCTCATGTGCTCGACGTGTGCGTCGACTACGTCGGTCGCGACGGTGTCGTCGACATGAACGAGATCGCATCGCGGTTCGCCACACAGGCGAGTGTGCCGCTCGTTCTCGACTCCACCGAACCGCCCGTGATGGAAGCCGGACTCCAGCACATCGGTGGCCGTGCCATTCTCAATTCGGCCAATCTCGAGGACGGCGACGAGCCGGGCTCACGACTCGACCGCGTGTTCTCGCTCGCTCGCGAGTACGGCGCCGCGGTGGTGTGCCTCCTCATCGACGAGAAGGGTCAGGCCCGCGACGTCGAGTGGAAGATGGAGATCGCCCATCGCCTGCATCGCATCGCCGTCGATCGCTACGGATTGTCGGCGACCGATCTGATCTTCGACGCCCTCACGTTCCCGCTCTCCACCGGTGACGACGATCTTCGTCTCGATGCCAAGCACACCATCGATGCCATTCGACGCATCAAGAGCGAGATCCCCGGATCCTTCACCACACTCGGCGTCTCGAACGTGAGCTTCGGCCTCAAGCCCGCGGCCCGCCAGGCACTCAACAGCGTGTTCCTGCACGAGTGCGTCGAGGCCGGACTCGATTCGGCCATCGTGCACGCCGGCAAGATCGTGCCCCTCGCGCGGATGCCCGAGGAACACAAGACCGTATGCCTCGACCTCATCTACGACCGTCGACGAGCCGACTACGACCCGCTGACGACCCTGCTCGACGTGTTCGAAGACGTCTCGACGGTCAACGCGGTGAAAGAAGATCGCTCGGGCTGGCCGATCGAGGAACGTCTGAAGCACCGCATCATCGACGGCGATCGAGAAGGCCTCACCGACGAACTCGACGAAGCGATGGCCGTGGGTCTCGCCCCGCTCACGATCGTCAATGACGTATTGCTCGACGGCATGAAGGTCGTCGGAGAACTCTTCGGCTCCGGCCAGATGCAGCTTCCTTTCGTTCTGCAGTCGGCCGAGACGATGAAGACCGCGGTGTCGCATCTCGAACCGCACATGGAGAAGTCGGGCGAGTCCTCCGCGAAGGGCAAGTTGGTCCTCGCCACGGTGAAGGGCGACGTCCACGACATCGGCAAGAACCTCGTCGACATCATCTGCACCAACAATGGCTACGAAGTGCACAACATCGGGATCAAGGTTCCGATCGCCGAGATGGTCCAGAAGGTGAAAGACGTCGGCGCCGACGCACTCGGTATGAGCGGCCTGCTCGTGAAGAGCACTCTCATCATGCGCGAGAATCTCGAGGAGATGAATCGACTCGGCCTCGCCGACGTGCCGGTTCTGCTCGGTGGAGCCGCCCTCACCCGTTCCTACGTCGAACAAGACCTGCGCGAGGTGTACGACGGTCGCGTCTTCTACGGTCGCGACGCCTTCGAGGGACTCAACACCCTCGACAAGATCATGGACATCAAGCGAACCGGTGTCGACGATCCCGACTTCGGGCGTGTGCCGACGGGTCGCGTGCTGCCCAAGCGAACCAAGAACGACGAAAAGTTCACCGATCTCCCGACTCGCTCCCCCGACGTCGCCACCGACAATCCGGTGTTCACCCCGCCCTTCCTCGGCTCGCGGATCGTGAAAGGTATCGGGCTCGACGAGATCGCCCAGTACGTCAACGAAACGGCCCTCTTCCGCAATCAATGGCAGTTCCGTCCCGAGAACGGCGAATCCGACGACGATTTCAAGACGCGTATCCGATCCGTCTTCCGACAGGAACTCGCCGAGGCGAAGGCGGCCGGTTATCTCGTGCCGCAGGTGGTGTACGGCTACTACTGCGTGAACGGCGACGGCAACGATCTCGTGGTCTGGTCCGACGAGTCGCGCACGAGTGAACTCGTTCGCTTCACGTACCCGCGCCAGACAGAATCGCCGTATCTCTGCATCGCCGACTTCTTCCGCCCCGTTGGCTCCGAACCCGATTACGCCGCCTTCCACATCGTCACCATGGGCGCCGCGGTCAGCGACGAAGCGGCTCGCCTGTTCGCGGCGAACGAGTACCAGAAGTACATGCTCGTGCACGGTCTCGGGGTCGAGATGGCCGAGGCTCTCGCCGAGTTGTGGCACAAGCGCATTCGCGAAGAATGGGGTTTCGTCGCCGAGGACGGACCGTCGATCGGCGGACTGTTCCGCCAGCAATATCGCGGCGGTCGCTACTCGTGGGGCTATCCCGCCTGCCCCGACCTCGAAGACAATGCAACGGTCGCCCGTCTGCTCGAGGCCGGCCGTCTCGGCATCGAGGTGAACGAAGACACGGGGTGGCAGTACCAGCCCGAGCAGACGACCTCGGCGATCATCTGCCACCATCCTCAGGCCAAGTATTTCGTCGCTCGCTGAGCGGTCGACGAATCGACCTCCTCCCCGAAAGAGTCGCCATGAAGAAGTGGATCGTCCGTCTCGTCGTTCTCGCCGTCGTCGGCCTCGGCCTCGTGTACGGCGGCATCCTGCTCTGGACCAAGGTCATCAACAAGCCCGAGGACAAGTTGTCGACCGACGATCTCTCAGCGGCCCTCGTCGAGACGTCGATCGCCCCTGACACCAGCACCGCCACCTCCGACACCACTGACACCAACGAGACCGTTGCTGCCGAGGTCGCTGAAGGTGTCGACGGCGCCTGGACGGCGACGAGCGAGTCGACCCTCGGATACCGCGTGAAAGAAGTGCTCGGTGGCGTCGACACCGAGGGAGTCGGTCGCACCGATGCGGTGAGTGGTTCGCTCACCATCGACGGCACCATCGTGACCGCCGCCGAGTTCACCGTCGACGTGGCGAGCATCACGAGTGACAGTTCACGACGCGACGGCCAGTTCGCCGGTCCGATCATGGACACCGCCACCCATCCCACGGCCGTGTTCACCCTCACCTCCCCCATCGACCTCGGCGCGATACCGGCCGACGGTGAACAGATCACGGTCGAGGCCACCGGTGATCTGACCCTGCGCGGCACCACCAACTCGGTCACCTTCCCGCTCACGGCCGAATACACGAGCGGCAAGATCGGGGTGTTCGGCAACATCTCGATCGTCTTCGCCGACTACGGGATTCCGAATCCTTCGAACTCGTTCGTCCAGACGGGCGACGACGGACTCCTCGAGTTCGTCCTCGTCTTCGCGCGCTGATCGCGCGTCACACCGTCGGCTGGCTCTTCTCCCACGCGTCGGCCAGGGCCGCATAACGCCCGCCGAGGGCGACGAGTTCGTCGTGAGTGCCGAGTTCGGCCAGGCGACCATCGTCGACCACGGCGATGCGGTCGGCTCGTCGCACCGTCGAGAGTCGGTGGGCGACCACGACGACCGTGCGACCACGCATCAATCGCTCGAGGGCTTGTTCGACTTCGGCCTCGGTGCCCGGATCGAGATTCGACGTGGCTTCGTCGAGCACGAGAACGGCCGGGTCGACCAGCGCCGCACGAGCCAACGCCACGAGTTGGCGTTCACCGGCCGAAAGTCGCGAGCCGCGTTCACGCACGTCGGTCACCAATCCCTCAGGGAAGGCGCGGAATCGCTCGATGGCACCGATCGACGCCAGAGCTTGCTCGACGTCGTCATCGGATGCGTCGGCGCGGGCGATCCGCACGTTCTCGAGAATCGTGCCGGCGAAACAGAAACCTTCTTGCGGCACCACGACGATTCGTTTGCGCAACTCGGAGAGCGACGCATCACGTAGGTCGACTCCACCGAAACGTACGACTCCGGTCAGACCCGAATCGGGAGATCGCGTCGGATCGTAGAGACGAGCCATCAGCTTGGCCAGCGTCGACTTGCCGGCACCGGTCGGTCCGACCAGCGCCAGACGCTCACCATCACCCACGGTGATCGACACCGATTCGAGAGCGGGCCGGGGCGACCCCTGATAGGCGAAGGTGACCTCACGAACGTCGATCGCCCCGCGTGCGGGCAGCGGCTTGGGCTCGGCCACTTCGTCGACGTCGGGAACCGCGTCGATGATGCCGAACAACTTGTGCAGTGCGGCGGCCGACGACTGCATGGTGTTGTAGAGCTGACTCAACTGCTGCACCGGATCGAACAGGTTGGCCAACAGCAGAACGAAGGCGGTGACGGTGCCGATGGTGACCGATCCGCGGTGGACCAGCCATCCCCCGATCCCGATGATCATCCCGGTCGCGGCGATACCGGCGAACTCGACCAGACCGAAGTACCACGTGCTCACCCGCACACTGCGCATGTGCGAGGCGAACAACTCGCGGTTCGTGCCGTGGAACTTCTTCGAGTACTCGACTTCCTGTCCGTAGGCCTGGATCACGCGAACACCGGTGATTCCCTCCTGCAGCGTCGACAGGTTGTTGCCCACCCGCTCGCGCACGTCGAGGTACGCGGCGTTCGACATGCGCTGGAAGCGGATCGAGGCCGCGAAGATGAACGGCATCACGAGGAAGGCGACCAGCGCGAGTTGCCACGACATGACCACCAGAAGGATCGAGGCGAGGATCAACAGCAGGAAGGCCGACACGAACTGCAGCAGTCCGAATTGGATGAGTTCGGCCATCGACTCGATGTCGGCCGTCATGCGCGAGACGAGAACGCCGGCTTTCTCGCGGTCGAAGAAAGCCATCGACTGTCGCTGCATCCGATGGAAGGTGAGGAGGCGCAGGTCGCGCAGGAACCCCTCTCCGGCCCGATTGATCGCGATGAACTGAATGCGCCCGACCACATACCCGAGCAGGACGATCGCCACATAGGCGAGGACGGCGGTGTCGAGCACTCCGCCATCGTCGTTCTTGATCCCGTTGTCGATCGCGTAGCGCACCAGCGTGGGTCCGGCGAGCGTGATCATGGTGCTGGTGACGACCAGCCCGAGAGCGATGAAGACGTACCGACGTTGCGAACGCGCGACGTCGTAGGCCCGGCGCAGCACGCCGAAGGTTTCCGTCCGATCGAGCCGATCCTCGTCGCTGACGGCGCTCTGCGACCACATCGCTACACCGCACCTTCGTCGGACGTCACCGCGGCGCGCGTTCGCGCGCTCTCGCCCGTGGCGTCGTCGTGGGTCTGGGTCGGGGTTCCCACCGGCTTCTCGTCGTCACCCACGTCGTCGCGCACGGCCCACGCGGCCAGGACCTGGCGATACCTCTCGTCGGTCGCGAGGAGTTGCTCGTGCGTGCCGACCGCTGCCGCTCGTCCACCGTCGAGAAGCACCACGGTGTCGGCGAGGGCGATCGTTCCGGGCCGGTGGGCGATGACGATCGTCGTACGGCCTTTCATGACGGTGGCCATCGCATCGCGGATCTCGTGTTCCTTCGACGGATCGACGGCCGACGTCGCGTCGTCGAGAATCAGCACTCGCGGGTCGGACACGATGGCCCGGGCGATCGCGATGCGCTGACGCTGACCTCCCGAGAGCGAATATCCGCGTTCGCCGAGAATGGTGTCGTACCCGTGCGGAAGTCGCTCGACGAAGTCGTGGGCACCGGCGAGTCGGGCCGCCCGCTCGACGGTCGCCCGGTCGGCGTCGGGTCGCGCGAAGGCGATGTTGGCGCGCACGGTGTCGTGGAACAAGAACGTGTCCTCGAACACGATGCCGACAGCCGAGCGCAGATCGTGGAGAGCCAGATCGCGAACGTCGACACCGTCGATTCGGATCGCCCCTCGTTCGACGTCGTGGAAACGGGTGAGCAAGCGAACGACGGTCGACTTCCCCGATCCGGTGGCTCCCACCAACGCCACCGCATGACCAGCCGGGATCGACACCGAGAAACCGTCGAGCAGAGCTCGCTCGGAGTCGTACCCGAATCGCACGTCGTCGAATTCGACCGCGCCGGTCCGCTCACCAGTCGGAAGGGGTTGCGGCGCCGAGGGATCGACGATCGCGCTCGGCGTCGAGAGAACTTCGTTGACACGCATGAGCGCGACTGCGGCCCGCTGACCGAGGGCGACGGTCATTCCGATGTTGCGCAGCGGCCAGATGAGCATCGTGATGTAGGCGTTGAACTTCACGAGATCTCCGACGGTCATGTCGCCGTCGATCACACGATGGCCGCCCATTCCGAGCACGGCGATCAATCCGATCGAGGGCAACAGATCGATCGCCGGCAGGAAGTTGCTGCGGATTCGGGCCGCCTTCACCGACTCACGGCGAATGTCGTCGGCTTCGACACGCAATTTGTCGGCCTGCACCTTCTCGGCGCCGAATCCCTTGATCACGCGGATCCCCGACACCGTCTCTTCCACGACCGTCGCCAACTGCGCTTGCTCGGCCTGAACGGCGAGTACGGCCGGATGAATGCGTCGGGAGAATCGATTGGCCAACACGTTGACGAGCGGCAGCGGTGCGAGAGCGACGATGGCGAGCATCGGCTGCGAGACGATGAGCAAGACGACGACGGCGAGGATCATCGCCACGTTCGACAACGTGAGCGGAAGCATCACGACGAAGGCCTGCAGTTGTTGCAGATCCGACGAGGCGCGGCTCATCAACTGACCGGTCGCGGTGCGATCGTGGTAGCCGGCGTGCAGGGTGAGGAGGTGCGCGAAGATTCGCTCGCGCAGGCGAGTCTCCGACCACCGACTCTCTCGGAAGGCGATCCAGCGGCGCAGAGCCGTGAACACCCCGGCGATCACCCCGGCCGCCACGACCAGACCGGCCCAGAGCGCCAATGACCCGTTGCCCTCGATCCCCCGGTCGATCCCCAACTTGGTCAGCTGGGGCACGGCCACCTTGCCCGCCGTCCAGGCCAATCCGATCCCGACTCCGAGAACCAGACCCCACTTCTGTTCGGCCAACGTGAGGCGGAGAAGTCGCCAACCCTCGCCGGTGTCGGGTTTGTCCGGGCGACTCACGCCTCGAACCTACAAAACGGCATCCCCCGACCTCCGATCCGTGCCACACCCCTTCGGCACCATGACCTCATGAGCCAGCCCACCCGAGTCCCCACCGACCAGATGTCATTCGACGGATTCGACGAGTTCGTCACCGAGCCGCGCTTCCCCTTCCGCCTCGACGAAGAGACGTGCCGGATCGGTCTGCAAAATCTCGCCGAGATGCGCCGCATCCTCGACGGATTCTCCGCCCGCGCCGCCTGACCGCCGTCTCGCCGCCGCCGCGACGAATCAGCCAGCCGAGGGCGACAGATCGCGTACCGCGTCCCAGAACTTGAGGTCCGGGTCGAGACCCAAGATGGCGAGCGAACTCGTCGTCACACCATTGGCGAAGTACTCGTCGATCACCGCACGACAGTGTGCCGCCGATCCGTGCACCACCAGATCGTCCACCACCTCATCGGGAATGGCCGCCAGGGCAGCCTTGCGATCGCCGGCCTTCCACGCGTCCCACATGCCCTGGAGTTGTGGTCCGCGTCCGAGCCATTCGTGGAACGCCGCGTACACCGGCACGTTCATGTACGCCGCGATGGCAAAGCGAGCCGCGGCTCGAACCACGTCGGCGTTCTCGCTCGGACACACGAAGATGCGCGCGACGATCTCTCGATCGGCGCCACCGGCTGCGTCGCGCACGACTCCGGCCACCTTGGCCACGTCGCGCGGCGAGAGCCAATTGATGATCGCCCCATCGGCCTCGCGTCCGGCCAACCGCAACATGCCTTCCCGCAGGGCGGCCACGAGGATCTGCGGCTTTCGCTCCGGACGAACTCCCAACTTGAATCCGTTGATGTCGAAGGTGTCATAGGTCTTCACGATCTTCTCGCCCGACAGCGCATCGTTGAGGAACCTCACCACGTCGCGCACCTTCTTGTACGGCTCGACGAAAGGAACTCCGTTCCAACGTTCGACGATCACGTTGCTGCTCGATCCGATACCGATCGCAAATCGTCCGGGGGCAGCATCGGCCATGCTCGCCACGCTCTGCGCCATGCACGCTGGTGACCGCGTGTACGCCGGCACGATCGCCGTGCCGAGTCGAAGGCGCGGCTCCCACGCTGCGGCGAGGGCCAGTGGCGTGAAGGCATCGGCTCCGTCGGATTCGGCTGACCAGATGTCGGAGTAGCCGAGGTCGGCGAGTTCTCCCAGTTTGTCGCGGTGGCTGTGCAGCGGTCCGGGAAGGGGGACGGTCATCCCGTTGCGACGAGGAAGCGATGTGGTCATGTCGGACATTGTGGCCGACTCGGAGCGACCGCTTCGGATCAGCGCGCCGTGCCGGCCGGACCCGGACCGGGCATGTCGCGCCAGAACCGGACGATGCAACTCTGGCTGGCCGTGGCCATGAGCGTGCCGTCCTCGGCGAACATGTGCACCAATCCGTGGCCGAACCCGCGCTGCACCATGTGAACGCGGATGTCGAGCAGTACCCATTCGGTCGGAACCAGTCGGCCGATGCGCAAGGTGTTGTCGAGGCTGTTGCCGCCGCCGCGAATGCCGAGCGACTGACCCACGCCCATCGGCACGAAGTCACCGAGGATGGCGAGCGAGGCGGCATCGACTCCGTCGATCACCTCGGGAATCCGCGACCACAGGAGCACCTGGCCGTCGCCCCTCGTGCCGTCGAGATCCTCGAGACGCTCGCGTCCCTTCACGATGCGTTGATCCATTCGACCGCTGATGGTTCCCGACCAGTCGAGAACGTGCGGACGCTCCTTGCAGTCGCGTGGGGCCGGAATGTCGGACGGCATGGTTTCGAACTGACCGGTCTCGGCCAGATCACGATCGCCGAGTGCGGCGTTGACGGTGAGGATTTCGCGATCGCCCACGTGGCACACGGCGCGGGCCTGGCTGATCTGATGTCCGCTCACGGCGAGGATCACGTCGATGTCCATCGTCTCGCCCGGTTTCGCGTACGACAGGTACTGAGCCGTCGCCCAGACGGCCTTGCGACCGGTCGTTCCTTCCATCGCCGACACAGCCGCGGCGAGTCCGCACCCACCGAACAGGAATCCGCCGCCAGTCGAGATCCCGGGCACGACCGGGAGCACCCACCGGTAGGGGTTGTGCGTGGGTTCGAGTCCGAGGAACTGGCGACTGTCCATCGCAACCGACTCTACGAGTCGCACTAGCGTCGCCCCTATGTCGTCAACCGCGAACTCGTCACAACCGTCCGACGCTCCGTGGAGTGGAGATGCGTGTTCGCTCGTCGACGCGTTCCGACGTGGCGACCGTTCGCCACTCGAGGAACTCGACGCATCGTTGCGCGCCATCGAGTCGAGTTCGCTCAATGCCTTCTCGTTCGTCGATCCGGAACGAGCGCGCGCCGTCGCGGCGCGAGCCGACGTGTCCTTGCCGTTCGGTGGTCTGCCCATCGGCGTCAAAGAACTCGATCAGGTCGAGGGCTGGCCCGACACCGAGGCCTGTGTGGTCTTCGCCGATCGCAAGGCCACGTATTCATCGGTCATGGTCGACCGACTCGAGAAGGCCGGAAGTGTTCTGGTCGGACTCACGACGGCCAGCGAGTTCGGCGGCGTGAACGTCACGCGCACCGTCCTCAACGGAGCGACCCACAACCCGTGGCAGCACGGACGCACGCCGGGCGGTTCGTCGGGTGGAAGCGCCTCGGCTGTCGCTGGTGGACTCGTCACGATCGCCACGGCCGGCGACGGTGGGGGTTCGATCCGCATTCCCGCCGGCTTCACCGGTTTGGTCGGCTTGAAAGCCACCTATGGCCGCATCCCACGCGCGCCACACGCGCAACTCGGGAACCTCACGGTCAACACCGGATGCGTATCGCGCAGTGTGCGTGACACCGCACGTTGGTTCGACGCCTGCACCGGACGGGACGCCCGCGACCCGTTCAGCCTTCCCGACCGCACGACGTGGGAAGCCGAACTCGGCTCGTTCCGCGATGCGTTGCGAGGCGCGCGAGTCGCCATCGTTCCCGACTGGGGCGGGGCTGCGGTGTCGCCGGCCATGTGGGAAGTGCTGGAGGCCGAAGCTCAGGCGCTCGTCGCCCGATTCGGCTGGACGCGCGTCGACATCGACACGTCGTTGCCGAGCATGGGAGCGGCGTGGAGCATCAGCGGCACGATCGAGATCCACGCCCTGCTCGCCGATCACTGGCCCGATTGCGCCGATGTGCTCACACCCGAGATGCGCTTCGGACTCGAGACCACCGTCGGGCGTTATGGCTCCGAAGCGCGTTCGCGCATCGAAGCTCGACGTGCGGCGCTCAACGATCGCATGGCGGCGATCTTCGACCCCCACACCGGCGTCGACTTCGTGATCACCGCGAGCAATCCCGACGTGGCGTTCGATGCCGACGGTCCGTTGCCCTCGGTCTTCGGTGGTGTCGCCGCCGGTCCGGGCAACAACGGACGACTCACTTTCCCGGCCAACCTGCACGGCAATGCTGCGGTGTCGGTGCCGGCCGGATTCGTCGACGGCCTTCCCGTCGGGCTGCAGGTCGTCGGTCGTCACTACAGCGAGCAACTCCTGCTCGACATTGCGCTCGACATGGAGCGTGAACGGCCGTGGCCGTTGGTGGCTCCGCAGTCGCCCCGATGACGATCGACCAGGTTCGACACCGCGCACTCGCGGTCGGACTCGTGATGGCGACGTCGCTGGTCGCCTTCGAGACGACCGCCCTTCTCACGGTTCTTCCCACGGTGTCCGACGAACTCGGCGGCGATGCGTTGTACGGCGCGACCCTCGCCGCCTACATGCTCGCCAACATCATCGGACTCGTGTCGGTCGGCGAACACGTCGATCGACACGGCCCGCGCCTTCCGTTCACGGTGTGCCTGACCGTGTTCGCCAGTGGGCTCGTGGTGGCCGGTGTGGCCTCGTCGATGTGGATCGTTCTGATCGGACGCATCCTGCAGGGCGCTGGTGCCGGCGGTGTCGCACCACTCGCCTACGCGGTCATCAATCGCGTGTGGCCGACCGATCGTCAGCCCCGCATCTTCGCCTGGGTGTCGGCGGCCTGGATCCTCCCCAGTCTGATCGCACCGCTGATCGCCGGTTGGCTCACGAGCGAAGTGAGTTGGCGGTGGGTCTTCTTCGGAATGCTGCCCCTCGTCGGCACGGCCGCGGTCGTCACCGTTCCGTCGATGACCGGTTTGCGTCCGATCGAGCGCGATGAGCACGAAACGACACGCGTCTGGACGGCGGTCCGACTCAGTGCGGGTGTCGGCTCGTCGATCGCCGGCGTGCAGAACTCCCGTTGGTGGTTGGCCGCCGTTCTCGTCGTGTTCGGCATCGCCCTCGCACTTCCGGCCTATCGCTCGCTGATGCCGGTCGGTTCGCTGCGCGCCCGTCGCGGCCTCCCGGCGATCATCGCCACGCGCACCATGGCCACCGCGGCCTTCCTCGGTGCCGACTCGTTCGTTCCTCTCGCTGCCGATCGCATCCACGGCGCGTCGGCCACGGTGCAGGGTTTCGTCATCGTCGGTGCCGCCCTCGTGTGGAGCTTCGGATCGTGGCTCGCCACCCGACGCACCCACGTGGCTCTTCACCGATCGGCACGACTCGGCTTCGGCCTGATCGTGATCGCCATCGTCGCGACTGCCCCGGTGCTCGACGCCGACTGGCCGTTGTGGGCCACCTTCCTCACGTGGTCGTTCGCCGGCCTCGGCATGGGCCTCTTCTTCGTGCCCACGTCGGTCGCCGCCATGGAATACGCCGAACCCGGTCGGGACGGTGTGATCGGCAGTCAGATCAATCTGGCCGACAGCCTGGGCTTCGCTCTCATGGGCGGCCTCGGCGGCGCGACGGTGGCGGTGTCGGATCGCACCGCATGGCCCCTCGGTGATGCCCTCTTCACCAACTTCGCCGTGGCCACCGCCATCGGCATTCTCGGATTCGTCGTCAGCCGGGGTGTGACTCGACATTCCGCGTGCGCGACGATCGGGTGATGACGACCTCCGAATCCACCGCTCACGGCCCTCTGCACGGGATCCGCGTCCTCGACCTCTCGGTCATGATCTCCGGTCCGCTCGCCGGCATGATGCTCGCCGACCAAGGAGCCGACGTGATCAAGGTCGAGTCACCAGGGATCGGCGACTTCATGCGCTATCTCGGTTCGGCCAAAGGCGGCATGACCGGAATCTTCCTGAACAACAACCGCGGCAAGCGGTCGATCGTCGTCGACTTGAAGAAGCCCGAAGGTGTCGACGTGTTGAAGAAGTTGGTCGCCACGGCCGACGTCGTCATCCAGAACTTCCGGCCGGGTGCGGTCGAACGGCTCGGCATCTCCTACGACGACCTGAGCGCGATCAATCCCGATCTCGTCTACGTGAGTATCAGCGGATACGGCCCGGACGGTCCGGCGAGTGATCACCGCGTGTACGACAACGTGATCCAGGGCGCGTCGGGTCTGGCGAGTGTGCAGACCGATCCGCAGACCGGGATTCCGTCGTTGTTCCGCACGCTGCTGTGCGACAAGGTCACGTCGCTCAACGCGGCCCAAGCCATCACTGCTGCGCTCTACGCCCGCCAGGTTGGCCATGCGCGCGGCCAACACATCGTTCTCGCCATGCTCGATGCGGCGATCGCCTTCTTGTGGCCCGACTCGGCCATGGACGCCGTTCTCCTCGACGACGACGCCACGCGAACGCCGACGATCGCTCAGAACTACGCCGTCACCAAGATGAAGGACGGTTACGCCTCGATCGGTGTCGTGAGCGACGCCGAGTTCCAGGCTCTGTGCCTCGCCTATGAGCGTCCCGATCTCGCGACCGACGAGCGCTTCTCGAACATGTTCGCGCGGACGGCGAATGCGTCCGAGCTGGTTCCGCTCATGGTGCAGATGGCTGCCGAACGCAATGTCGACGACTTCATGAGTCGGGCCAACGAGTTCGGTGTTCCGGCCGCCAAGATCGTCGACATCCCCGATCTGCCGACGCAGCCTCAGGTCGTCAACAACGCAGTGTTCGTCGAGCGCGAACATCCGGTGGCCGGTCGCGTGCGCGAACCTCGTCCTGCGGCTCGGTTCTCGCGTACGCCGTCACGGGTCGGTGTTCCGGCGCCGATGGCCGGTCAGCACAGCGACGAAATCGTGACCGAACTCGGTCTCGATGCCGCCGCATTGCGTGCCGCTGGCATCATCGGCTGACGCGCGACTCGTCAGCCCTGCAGAACTGCGCGCGCCACCAGATCGGTGCCGAATGCCGTGAGAATCGCCAGATACATCAATCCGGTGGCGGCCATGACGGCCGAATAGGAGCGCTCCTTCAGCGCACGTTGCGTCACGACGGTGAGCACACCGGTGGTCACGGCACAGGCCGCCCAGAACCATCCGAGTTGGCCACCCCATCCGTCGTCGACCGATCCGGTGAACACGCTGAACATGCCGGTGGGCAGAAGCATCACCAGAACTTCGATCGGCCAAATGACGAGGAACGCGGCGACGATCTCGTTGATGTGTCGACGGGGCAGACCAGGCTGGACGAGATACCAGTGGCCGAGGAGCATGGCGTCGGAGACGAAACCGAGGAAGACCGCACCCACCACGATGCGCAACGTGGCCACGAGGTCGTTGCCGCCGGCGTCGACCCCGGCCGCGACGAGCGCGACCGATCCGATCAGCGCCGGCGCGAGATCGAGCCGCGGATCGAATTGCCGGTCGTCCGTATTGCGTCGTCGACGGATGCTCGACACGAATCCGACGACGATCGACAACGACACGACGGCGGCAGCAACGTCACGGACACGCGTCGCCGCTCCCCCGTCGGAGCGAAGTCCGATCACGGCACCGGCGATGGCCAACGAACCGAACACGATGCGCAAGAGCCATCCGTAGCCGACGCCGACCTCGCGTCGTCGCGTGGTGAACCAGGCTCCGGCCATTCCGCCCACCGCCCACTGCACGAGGAAGGTCGCGGCGTCGAGCTCGATCACGTCGTCACGCTATGCGCTGAATCGGTTCGACGCGCGACCCACCCGTAGGCTGGAGCAGTGACACGAAACCTGCGTCTCTTGATCGCCGCTGGAGTGTCGCTCGTCCTCGCCGGATGCTTCACCGGGGAGCGTCCACGCCTCGTCGCCGACGACACCTTGCCGCCGGTCGACGACACCGCGATCTCGACCGTCGTCGACGTCCTGTCGGCCCCGTCCGACGGCACGGCGTTCACCGTGGTGTACCGCATCATCACCAAGTTCGGCGGCCAGACCACCGACGGCTCCGTCGTGATCGATCCGCTGAACGGTACGAGCGTCCGGATCGCCGATACCCGTTACATCACGCGCCTCGACGGTTCGACCATCACGTGCTCGACGATCACCAATGCCTGCACGCCGGGTATCGATGAGACCAAAGTCGCCGATCGCATGCTCAATTCACGGATCTTCCGTGATGCCATCGTCGACCGCCTTCGCCAGGACGCGACCGTGGCGGTCGGCGATTCCACACTCGAGCGACGCAGTGTGGCCGATCGGCCGGCATCGTGCGTCCGCGTTCCCGTGGTCGACACGTCGGGGATCACCCAGCAGAAGTCGTATTGCGCGTTCGACGGTCTCGGGGTGCTCGCATCTCTCGATGCCGCCGACCTCTTCATCGAGACCGAACAGGTGTTGATGTCGGCCGATCCTGCGGCCTTCGCCGGGGTCGTCTGATCGACCCGATCGCTCGGATGATCCGAGTCAGCTCGGGTCGAAGAACTTGCTACGGCGGAACGAACGTTCCGACAGCATCTTGACCTCGACCACTCCACCCGGTTCGGGAGAGTGCACGATCGCCCGACCGACACCGAGCCACATCATCACGTGACCCGGATAGCGCAAGAGGTCGCCGGCCTGCGCGGTGAACACCGAACGCTCGTCGCCGGCACGCAGTTGCGCCGTCGAGTTGCGCGGCAGATCGAATCCCGCTTGCGCCCATGCGTACGCGGTGAGTCCCGAGCAGTCGAATCCGGCGACGGGGTCACTCGAACGACGACGGTACGGTGCCCCGAGTTGGGACAGGGCGGCCATGAGAGCGATCTGATGCTCGGGATCGGCCGCTGCCCACACCGCTTCGAGATGGGACGCGTCGAGTTCGAGACGTACCGCAACATCGGACGCGACGCGGGCGCGCCAGGCCACGAACGTCGGTGCCTCGACGGCCGCCCGGCCTGTGAGACGCGAGGCCGGAGTCTGCGCGAGGACGAGAGCACCACCGGCGTACTCGGCGATCGGGTCGGCGATCCGCCCCACCGCCGGCGCTGCGGCGTGCGCCGACACGGGCACCACGAGAGTTCCCAGACTCACGGTTCCGGCGAGGAGGACCTGGCGGACCGACGGCACATGACGGCGATGACGGATTTCGTCACCCTATTGCAACGAAATCGCAATATTCCAGTCGACGGGTCCGTCCGGCCACCTGTCACCCCCGAATCGGCGACCCCGTCCACGAAAACTCCCTGCTCAGAGGCCATGATGATCACGTGACCACAGTCGCTGTCGTGTTGGCCGCCGGAGCGGGAACCCGTTTCCGGGGTGACTCCCACAAACTCTTGGCCCCTTTTCGCTCGACCTCGGTCCTCGATGCCGTCCTCGACGCCGTCCTCGGAGCGGGCTTCGACCACGTCGTGATCGTGACCGGAGCGGCCGACATCCCCCCGACCCTCCTCGATCGTCCCCACCTCGTTGTCGCCCACAACCCCCGGTGGGCCGAGGGCCAGGCCACGTCGGTGCGCGTCGGTCTCGACGTCGCCGAGCGACTCGGAGCCGATGCCGTGGTGATCGGCCTCGGCGACCAGCCGATGGTGTCGTCGGAGTGTTGGCGCCGCGTCGCCGCCGGCCGGTCACCGATCACGGTCGCGACCTACGACGGCCAGCGGGGCAACCCGGTGCGCCTCGAACGATCGGTGTGGTCGCTTCTTCCCACCAGCGGTGATGTTGGCGCACGACACGTCGTCGGCCAGCACCCCGAACTGGTTTCAGAAGTAGCCTGCGAAGGCTCGAGTGCCGATATCGACACCCAGGAGGATCTCGACCGATGGAACTGAACCATTCGTTCACCGTGAATCAGCCGATCGCCGAAACATGGCAGATCCTGACCGACCTCGAGCGCATCGCTCCGTGCTTGCCCGGCGCGCAACTCGAAGAAGTGCATGGCGACGTCTACAAGGGTGGCGTGAAGATCAAGGTCGGCCCCATCACCGCTCAGTTCAAGGGTGAGGCTCAGTTCGTCGAGCGCAACGACACCGACTTCAAAGCGATGCTCAAGGCATCCGGACGTGACACCGGCGGCAAGGGCAACGCCTCGGCCACGATCACCGCACAGCTCACACCGGTCGATGCCTCGTCGACGACGTGCAATCTGCTCACCGACCTCTCGATCACCGGCAAGGTGGCTCAGTTCGGTCGTGGTGCGCTGGCCGACGTGAGCGAGAAGTTGCTCGCCCAGTTCTCCGACAATCTGAACGAACTCATCAAGACGCAAGGCGCAGCTCCGGCGCCCGCCGCCGCTCCCGGTCCGACGGCCGAACCTGCCGGTCCGACGTCCGAGCCGCAGATCCGCAAGATCGAAGGCCCGGCCGCCGAACCGCTCGACCTCGGCAACGTCGCCGGTGGTGCGGTCATGAAGCGCGTGCTGCCGCTCCTCGCCGGCCTCGCCGCAGTCCTGCTCTTCGTTCGCCGCATCTTCCGCCGCAAGAAGAGTTGAACGACGTCGATCGCGTGCGCACTCTGCTCGGCCGCGAGCCGAGTGGTGCCTTCACCGTGGTGGTCCGTGATGCGATCGGCGATCCGGTCGTCATCCGCAACGAACCGTTCCTGACCGACGGGACTCCGATGCCCACGCTCTACTGGCTCTGCGGAGCCGAGTCGTACGTGGCCGTGAGTCGTCTCGAATCGAACGGGGCCGTCGATCGCGCCGAGGCCGAGGTCGACGCCGACGAACTCGCCGACGCTCATCGTCGTTACGCGGCCGAACGCGATGCGCTGATTCCGCCCGACCACACCGGACCGCGCCCATCGGGCGGAGTCGCCGGAACGCGCACCGGCGTGAAGTGTTTGCACGCCCACTACGCGTGGTTCCTGGCCGGCGGTGACGATCCGGTTGGTCGCTGGGTCCAGGTCCGTCTCGACGAAATGCGCACGAACGAGTCGGCGTCGTGATCCGCGCCGTCGCCGCCATCGACATCGGGACCAACTCGACCAACGTCCTCGTTCTCGACGCCGAGGGTCGCGAACTCGATCGCATCGTCAACATCACCCGCCTCGGACGTGGCGTCGACGCGTCGCGACGACTCTCCCCCGACGCCATCGAACGAACCTGTGCGGTGTTGCGCGAGTACTCCCTCGTGCTCGGCCGGCACGGCGTCGATCCGGCTCGCGACCTGCGCGTCACGACCACCAGCGCTGCACGCGATGCCGTGAATCGCGACGAATTCTTCGCCTCCGTGGAAGCAGCCGTCGGCCGCCGTCCCGATCTCCTGTCGGGTGACGAAGAGGGCCGTCTCGCGCATCGCGGCGCCGTCACCGGGCTGAGCGTCGGCGACGGATGGCACGTTCTCGTCGACATCGGCGGTGGATCCACCGAGTTGGTCCTCGGCCAACGATCGGCTGGCCGACTCGACGTGCGCGCGGTGCGCAGCCTCGACGTCGGAGCCGTCCGGCTGACCGAGCGCTACCTCACCGGCGATCCCCCGCGACCCGAAGAACTCACCAATGCGATCGGCGACGCCCACGACCTCCTCGACGACGCGCTACGCGAGGTTCCCGACCTCGTATTGGCGTCGCAATTGGTGGGAACTGCCGGCACGATCGTCACGGCTGCCGCGGTCGAGATCGGTCAGCCCACCTTCGATCTCGCCGCACTGCACGGTTTTCGCTTCACGCGCGAAGCGGTCGAGGACGTCTTTCGCACTCTCGCCACCGAATCACTCGCCGATCGCGTGCACAATCCTGGACTCCCGGCCGACCGCGCCGATGTGATCGTCGGCGGACTGTGCGTTCTCGTCGCGGTCATGCGGCGCTGGGACGCCCGCGACATTCTCGTGTCCGCGCACAACATCATGGACGGCATCTGTGCTGAACTGCTGGACGCACCATGACTCGTCATCGCTCCCCCGATTCGCATCCGGCGCGCACGACAACCGGTGTTCGTATCTACGGACGTCGGGTCCTCCTGCGCCCGCTCGGTGCACCCGACTTTCCCGCATGGTCGGAGGTTCGTCGTCGCAATCACGACTGGCTCACCGTCTGGGAGCCACGGCGCTCGTCTCATGCCCCCGACCCGACCGTCGACCGCGACGCGTTCAGTGCCCGATGCAGCCAACGTGAACGCGATCGTCAGACCGGTGTGGGTTATTCGTTCGGCTTGTTCGTCGACAACACCTTTGCCGGTGAGATCAATCTCAACAACGTGGTTCGCGGCGCCCTTCAGACCGGCACCGTCGGCTACTGGATCGACCAGCGCAAGGCCGGCCACTCGTACGTCGCCGAGGGCGTCGCCGTGGTCATGCGGTACGCCTTCGAGGAACTCGCCCTGCATCGCATCGAGATCTGCATCGTGCCGCGCAACTCCAACAGTCGTCGCGTGATGGAGAAACTCGAGATCCGCGACGAAGGCGTGGCTCAGCGTTACCTCGAGATCAACGGCGTGTGGGAGGACCACGTGCGCTACGGGATCACCTTCGAGGAATGGCAGACGCGGCGCGACGACTTCATGTCGCGCTGGCTGTGACCCGACCCGTCCGGGTCGTCCCGAAATCTCAGGCCGTGTCGGCGAGACGGCGGTAGGCGTCGTTCTTGGCCTGCCGCATCGCTGTGCGCCGCTTCCAGTCCTTCTGCTTCCAATGGCGCAGACGACGGGTGCCGGAGATCTTCTTGATCGCCCGCTCGGCGTCGTGATGGTGCAGCGGCTTCCACGCTGCACCCGGTTCGACCACGTCGTCGGGTTCCACCCCGTGACTCACCTGGTCGGCCAGCAGATGCAACTCGCTCTTCACGCGGTGGCGTTCCGCGTGAGCGTGAGCCCTCTGTTCGGCACGCGGGAGCGGTACGGCCTCCTCGGTGCGATGACGCTTGCTCATCGGTCCCCCTTTCACAGGTTCCGTTG
>VFQT010000224.1_pt1 | contig 91313 bp, 81 predicted proteins | sample 3512381 | NCBI WGS metagenome assembly VFQT01 (sample SAMN10412376, study PRJNA504923) | tailings metagenome | isolation source: Relicate 2 Philex TSF3 active mining site | place: Philippines: Tuba, Benguet | collected 2017-08-29
CCACCCGAGCCACCAACGCGCGCAAACCACGCATCGCACCGCTCTCGCCGATGAGGCATGACATGGCTGGGGGCAAAGCCGCAGGGGCGGGACGGGGCTGGAAAAGGGCTTGGCTCATGCACCAAACATGAGTCGAAAAGGGTTAGCAGATTCTAAAAAAGGGCCCGAAGGCCCTCTTATTCCTGCACCATTTCGGGCCGTTCCCGCTCGGAAACGGCCCGGATGATCCTGCGGGAGTTAGGACCCCGTCCAGTTCGGCGCACGCTTCTGGGCGAAGGCGGCAGCGCCTTCGCGCGCGTCATTCGAGGAAAAGACAGCGGCGGTCAGCGCATATTGCTTCTTCCACTGCTCGTCCTGGTTCCAGTCCTGCTGTTCGCGGATCACCTGCTTGGAAGCGGCCACGGCGAGCGGGCCGTTGGCGCTGATCGTCTCGGCGAGATCGAGTGCCCCGTCGAGCGCGACGCCATGGACAATCCGGTTGATCAGCCCCATTTCATAGGCGCGCGCCGCGCTGATGAACTCACCCGTCAACGCCAGCTCCATCGCGAGCCGCTGCGGGATTTGGCGCGGCAGGCGGACAAGCCCGCCAGCCGCCGCTGCAAGCCCGCGCTTCACTTCGGGGATGCCGAATTTCGAATCCTTATTGGCGACGATCAGGTCGCACGCGAGGGCGATTTCAAAACCACCCGCCAGCGCATAGCCATCGACCGCGGCGATCAGCGGCTTTTTCGGGGGTGCCTCGGTCAGGCCGGCAAAGCCGCGGCCTGGAATCTGCGGGGTCTCGCCCGCAAGAAAGCCTTTCAGGTCCATGCCCGAACAAAAGGTGCCGCCCGACCCTGTGATGATGCCGACGCGCAGATCATTTTCGCTGTCCAGCCGGTCCATCGCGGCAGCAACACCTTCGGCCAGCGCCTTGTTGGCGGCGTTCTTCGCTTCGGGACGGTTGAGGGTTACGATCAGGACATTGCCCCGAACTTCGGTCAGCACAGCATCGGACATAGCGTCTTCCTCTCTTGTATATCACGCCCCGCCAAGGACTTGCGGGTTTAGGTTTTGGTAAGGCTGAACCCCTTGATTGTGCAAGGGCGGATTTGCGCTTTCTTGCCTATCCAAAGGTTCACCCGGCAGGATTGCGGGCCGGTTCGCGCAAAAAAGAAGCGCGACAGGAAAGGCCCTGCCGCGCTTCTCGTCTTTCAGCTGCGCTGAGCGGGGTTAGGCGGGCAGGCCGCTGATCGCCTTGACCTCCATAAAGTCACGCAGACCGAAAATGCCAGCTTCGCGGCCATTGCCCGATTGCTTATAGCCACCAAAGGGCGCGCCCGGCGTTGGGCCCCAATTGTTGATGGCGACATTCCCCGCGCGCAGCTTCGGCGCGACTTCGGCCGCCTTATGCGGATCACCCGAGATTGCGGCGGACAGGCCATATTCGGTGTCGTTCGCAATTTCGATGGCTTCGTCCAGATCGGCATAGGTCATCACGGCAGCAACCGGGCCGAAGATTTCTTCCTTCGCGATGCGCATATCGCGCGTCACGCCGGAAAAGACCGTCGGCTTGATGTAGAAGCCGCGATTAACGTTCGACGGCAGGCCCGTGCCGCCGGTTTCAAGCTTGGCGCCTTCATCGATGCCCGATTGGATCAGGCCCTGGATCTTTTCATACTGCGCCTTGTTGACGACGGGGCCGATATGCGCACCTTCGGTCAGCGGGTCGCCCACCTGAATGCTTTCCATGATGCCCTTGATGACGCCAATGGCTTCGGCTTCCTGATCCTTGTGGACAAGGATACGCGCCGGGCTGATGCAGCTCTGGCCGGAGTTGATCCAGACGCCCGAAACGGTCGCAGGCAGCGTCGCCTGAAGATCGGCCCCCGGCAGGACGAGGTTCGGTGATTTGCCGCCCAGTTCCTGGTGGACGCGCTTCACGGTATCGGCCGCGGCCTTGGCGACGAGGATGCCCGCACGGGTCGAGCCGGTAAAGCTGACCATATCGATGCCGGGGTGCGCGGAAATCGCTTCGCCCACCGTCGGGCCATCGCCTTGGACAAGGTTGAACACACCGGCCGGAACGCCGGCTGCGTGCATGATCTCGGCAAAGATCGCGGCATTGCCTGGGCATTCTTCCGACGGCTTCAGGATCATCGTGTTGCCCGCTGCGATGCACGGCGCGACCTTCAGCGCGATCTGGTTGAGCGGCCAGTTCCACGGGGTGATGAGGCCCACCACGCCCATCGGCTCATAAACAACCTTGGCGGCGCCGGCTTGTTCGGTGAAGTTGAACTCCTTCAAGGCCTCAAGCGTGCCCATGAAGCCGCCAATCCCCGCGCCAACCTGCGCGGTGGAGGCAAAGCTCAATGGTGCGCCCATTTCTTTCGACATGGACAGCGCCAGATCGCCTGCGCGCTTCTTATACTCCTCGACGATCCGCGCCATCAGCGCGATCCGCTCTTCGCGGGTCGTTTGGCTGAAGGTCTTGAACGCTTCCTTGGCGGCAGCAACCGCAGCATCGACATCGGCTTTGGTGCCGAGCACGATTTCCGTGCAGGGTTCTTCGGTTGAGGGCGAGATGACCTGATGGCGCTTGCCGCCAATGCTGTCGACCCATTGGCCGTTGATATAATTCTTCAAATAGCTGTCCATGAGCCTCTCCTTGGCGATTTCATCGAGTCGCGTGACGCGATCTTGAAGGTTTTGATTTGGGACTTTTTACGTAAACGTCAACGGCGAACCCGCCCCTTCTGGGCGGTGCTTTTTTCCACTGCCAGGCGCGACATGAGGATCGCAGCCCGCTTTGCCTGGGTTTTAAGGCTTAGGAGATCAACGGTTTCGCCGGGCGCATGGTCTCCTCGGCTAAAGGGGCCAAGCCCCGCCAGCCCGTCGACATCAGCGGCGACGAAGGAAATATCGCCCGCGCCGCGTTTGAGCGGGTCGAGCGCGGGCATGTCGGCCAGCCCCAGATCGGCATTGACGCCGTTAAGCGCGCCGAGAAGCGCAAGGTTTCCTTCGGTCGGCGCCATCGGGGGATAGCCTTCGTCAAAGCTGATGCTGGCCGTGGTGCGCGGGGCATGGTCGGCAACAATCGCCGCCATCTTCGCGCGGACGCGTGCCGTCTGATCGTTGGACAAGGTGCGAAAATCGCCGCGGGCAATGGCGATGCCGGGGATGATATTGGTCTTGCCCTTGGCCGTCGCGCGTACGCCATCGGCATCCAAGGCTGCTTCCTGCCCGCCGGTGATCAACCCGATATTGAAGGTCAGATTAGGTTCCGGCAATTCGGCGCGGAAGCGCGCAAGGATCCGCGTCAGCTCAAAAATCGCGCCATCGCCTGCGGCTGGACTGAAAATGCCGGAACTATGGCCCGAGGGTGCGGTCGCCACAATCTGCCAGCTATTGGAAGAACGCCGCGCGATCGAGCCCATGTCGCGGCCTGCGTCGCGGACAAGCCCCTCAAAGTCGAGCGCGACATCGGCCTGTTTCCCCGCCGCGATCAGGTCGCGCCGCGCTAGGCTGATCGGGGTGCCGGAATCTTCCTCATCGCCGGTCATATGGATCTCGATATTCGCGCCTTTCAGCGTGCCTGCGGCTTTCATCGCCCGCAAGGCTGCGACAATCGTCACCATCCCGCCCTTGTCGTCGCCTGCGCCCGGGCCCTCACCTTCATCCAGCCCCGGCCCGGTCCGGCGGGTGAAGGTCTGGAAGGGGGAATCCGGCTCAAACACGGTGTCGAGATGCGCGATCAGCAACAGGCGCTTGGTGCCCTTGCGGCCCTGATGGGTTGCAATCAGATGCCCCGCACGGCCCGTTTCAGGCAGCGGCACCCAGCGCACCGTGAAGCCCAACGGCGCCAGCTCGGCGCGCATCATCTGTGCAACCGCTTCGACGCCCTTGAGGTTCATCGATCCGCTATTTTGGTTCACCAGCTTTGCGAGCAGCGCGACATGGCGTTCATATTCAGCGTCGATCGTGGCGCTGATCGTCTGTTCTTGCGGGGTAAGCGCCGCCTGCGCGGCGGGAGTGAGGACAAGAGCGGCGAGCGCGAGCGCGCGGGAGAGCATGTGGATCATGGCGCCACCCTAATGCCGAAAAACGGGGGGACGCAAGCACGCCCCCCAAGGCCCCACGCTTATGGTTATTTTTGAGCCGCGATCCAGCTGTCGATTTTCTTTTCGAGCACGGCGAGCGGCAGCGCGCCTGTATTCAATACCTGGTCGTGAAAGGCGCGGATGTCGAACTTCGGGCCGAGTGCTGTTTCTGCCTTTTTGCGGAGCCGCTGGATCGTCATAGCGCCCGTTTTATAGGCCAAAGCCTGGCTGGGGATCGCGATATACCGCTCGACCTCAGCGGTCGCGTCGGTCCGGCCCATATCGGAATTGGCCATCATGTAAGCAATCGCCTGATCGCGGGTCCACCCCTTGGCGTGAATCCCTGTGTCGACCACCAGTCGCATTGCGCGGAGCATCTCGTCCGACAAGGTGCCAAAGCGCTGATAAGGGTCTTTGTAAAAGCCCATCTCATAGCCCAAGGTTTCAGCGTAGAGTGCCCAGCCCTCGACATAAGCGGTGTTGCCGCCAAAGCGCATGAAATTGGGCAGGGCCGCATTTTCCTGTGCGAGGCTGATCTGGAAATGATGCCCCGGCGCGCCTTCATGGAGGTAGAGCGTCGTCATCCCCGGCGTGGTCCGGCTCGGCAGATCATAGGCGTTGAAATAGAAGATGCCGGGGCGTTTGCCATCGGGCGTACCTTGCTCATAGGAACCGCCCGCCTCATATTTCTCGCGAAACTCTTCATAGGGCCGGATCTCAAGCGGTGCCTTGGGCAGGTTCGCGAAATAGGCACCGATCTTGGCGTCCACTTGCTTGCCAATGTCATAATAGCCTTGGGTCAGCGCTTGCCGGCTCTCTTTCTTGAACTTGGGGTCGGTCCGCAGATAATCAAAGAACTGCGGCAGCGTGCCAGTAAAGCCGACTTCGGCTTTCACCTTGTCCATTTCGGTCAAGATTCGGGAGACTTCGGCAAGCCCGGTCTGGTGCACGGTCTCTGCGTCGAGCGGCAGGGTGGTCGTGTTTTCGATCAGGATTTTGTAGAGATCCGCGCCACCTTTCATCGCCGATAGCCCCACTTGATCGCGCGCCGCTGGCAAATAATCATTCTTCAGATACTCGCGCAGGCGGCGATAAGCGGGGTAAATCCCGTCTGTGATCGCGGCACGATAGGCCGTGGTCAGCCGCGCTTTATCGGCGGCGGAGAAGCCGGCGGGCAGCGTCTTGATGGGCGCGTAATAGGGCGAGTCCTCCACCGATTGCGCCAATTGGGCGTCCAATTGGCCAATCACATTATTGATCGTCATCTTGGTCTCGACGATCCCGGCAGCCTTGCCCTCTTGAAAGCGCGCGATCGACCGGTCGACCCACAGGATGAACTCGCGGTGGCGCTTCAGGCCATTGTCATAATCGGCCAGCGTCACAAAAGGGGCGGCCCCCTTCCCGCTCGAAAAGGTCGGGTAGAAGGTGTGGAAGCCGTAAAAATGGTTGAGCGGGCGGACTGCGTTCAGCTTCAAAATATCGGGGCGATACCCGATCGCGGTTTGTTCGGCCTGCCATTTGAACACATCATAGGCGATCTGATCTGTCGGGTTCAGCTGGGCGCGGTCGATCTTGGCGAGGGCCGCAAGATCGCGATCATTCGCGGCCTTTTCGGCGGCGAAATAGGCGTCGGTAATGTAATCGCCAAAGCGATCAGCATAGCGGGTGTCACCCCGAAAAATCGCGTTCAGCGGATTGCGCGCGAGCGAGGCCGCATCGCTTTCGGCAAAAAGCGCATGAAGGGCTTTTGCGGCCGCAGTCTCCGCGGGCGTTACCGTAGGGGCAACAGGGGCCACAGGGGTTGCAGGGGCGGCGTTTGCGGGAAAGGGCAGCGCAAGGGTGAGGAGAAAGGCTGCAACAGAAGAGCGCATCGGATCATCCTAAAAAAGAGAAGTTGATGCTCTTCTAGCGATGACAATGGGCGTCTGCCAGCAGGCAGCGACAAAAAAGCCCGGGCTCTTAAGGGAGGAGCCCGGGCGGCCACCTTGTGCAAAAGGGGGCAGTTTTTGCCAACAGGGAAGAACCGGCGCCACATCGACGACGCGAGCGGTGGCGCAACGCTCTTATGTCGCGGCGTCGATGAACGAGGGTGGAACGAACCGTTCAGCTTGGGGACAGGAACATTAAAGGTTGTGCGGCCTCCCCTAGATCCAGAATTTCTCGCGGAACCATTTGGTCACGATGTATTTTGTGCCCGCAAGAACGGGCTTTCCAGCGTGGAGCGTTGCCGGGTTGGGCGTCCCGTCTTCTTGCATGTTATTCCACAAGACGAGCATCGCCGTGCGCGGCGAGACAGTGAGCCCAGCAGTCGGAAACTCGGTTTCGCCCCCCGCTGCGGGTTCGTTCAAATAAATCATCGCGGTCCAGCTGCGCTGCCCGCCTTGGCGCATCATCTCATCCCAATAAACGGTGCCGCGCATGAAATGGTCGTAATGCGGTTTGAACTGCTGCCCCACTTCGTAGACTTGGCCCTGCAGTGTTTCGCCATGGCGTTTGTCGATCCCCATCAACGCGCAGATCCTGTCCTCGATCCGCTCGACCAGCGCGTCAAAGGGGGAGAGGTTGCAGCTGTCGCTGGTGCGAAACTCTGGGTCGGCGGTGGATGAAAGCAGGCCCGAAGGCTGGCGGCCTTTATCGATCAACTTAATCAGCTCTTCGCATTCCGTCAGGCTCATAAAATCCTGCACGCAATAGAGCGACAGCCCGTTTTGGGAGACAATCTGCGCCCGGCCTGAGGCTTTGAGCTTGCGCGCAACAATCCGGCCCAGATCGGCCAGCCGTTGTTCCGGGGTCTTGAGCTTTATCTTTGCCATGCTGCCAGCAAGCCGATGCCCGCACATTTTGCAAGTCCCCCGGCCCTCGCCTCACGCTTCGCACACGGTCAAGGCTTCGATCGACAGTCGGGCTTGGCCGCCAAATGTCGCGCAGCCGGTCACCGCGAGGTCGGCAAGGAAATGCCCGCGCAGTGCAAAGTCATGCTCGGGCAAGCTCCGCATCAAGGTGGCGCAGGACGGTGCGCAGACTTCCAGGGTCATCCAGTGCCGGGTGCCGGAAAAAGTGATGCTTGCCCACGGGCGTTCGCGGGTGTCGAGCAATTGGGCCGGGGCGGCATGGCGGAGGAGTGCGGCGCAGAGCTGGCGGTGGGCATGGCTGCTCATGCGGCATGGCTTTGGATGAAGCGGCGGATGCGCGCGCCCAGCGGCGCGCGCACTTCCCGGCCGAGCCGGATGTCGAACACAAGCCGGGGGTCCCCCGCGGCGAGGCGGCCAAAGCGGGTGGGCGTCATGCCGCTCTTGCGCAGGAAAATCTCAATCTCATATTCTATGTTCATGATATGTTCTCCTAATGAGTCGCCCGAAATGCGGGGGGATGAAACGCTGTTTTCCTCTTGAAATCCTACTTGTCTAGGAAAAATCTTATCCCTATGAAGCGGCATGGATAATGTCCGCGCAGCCCTTGATGAGGTGATTCGCCAACGCGGGGAGGATTATGCGTCCCTGTCTCGGCTGCTCGGCCGAAACCCCGCTTATATTCAGCAGTTTATCCATCGCGGCAGCCCGCGCCGGCTGGCGGAAGAGGATCGCCGGCGTCTCGCGGCCTATCTGGGAGTTGACGAATCGCTGCTTGGTGGGCCGGCGGCGGCTCGGGACGCGCCCGATCTGGTCCGCGTGCCACAGCTCGCGGTCCGCGCGTCCGCGGGCGCTGGCGCTGTTGATCCAGAAGAGGAAACGCGGGCCCGTTTCGGCGTCGATCCGCGCTGGTTGCGGCAGATATCGGCAACGCCCCATTTGGTCTCGATGATCAGCGTGACGGGCGATTCAATGGCGCCGACCCTCGCCGCGGGGGACGATATCCTCGTCGATCGGGGGGATAAGGCGGAACGGCTGCGCGACGGAGTCTATGTGCTGCGGCTCGACGGCGTATTGCTGGTCAAGCGGCTCGCCCGGCACCCCGCGACGCGGCGGATTTGCATTTTGAGCGATAATCCAGCCTATCCGTCATGGGAGGTGGAAGGACCAAGTGATTTGGAGATTCTGGGTCGTGTCGTCTGGATCGGACGGCGCCTGACGTGATCCGCGCAAGCTTAACGCTGCCGGTCCTTCAGCCAGAAAAAAACAGCGACAGCAACGCCCAGGCCAAGCCCGCCCACAAGGCCAAGGCTCGTCTCCCCGAATAAAAAGCCGATCATGGGTCCAGCCAATAGGCCGAGTGCGATAAAGGCACCGGCGGAACGGGGGGCAGGTTTTTTCGGAGCGGGTGAAGATGTCATTCTTCGCCTTTGCCACGATGCCGCCGCCAATGCCAGCATCCCCTGAGGAATGGCAGGAATTAAGTCTGTCCTCAGGTCGTTACAGAGCTTTTATGCCAACGCTTCCGCTTGGCTGTAGGAGCGGCTAGACAGGCAACATGACGCGTGTCTTTTCCCGCTGCTTTGCTTGTGTCGCGCTTGCAGCAATGCTGCCGGGCGGGGTTTCGGCACGGGCGCAAACGGCAGGGGATCGGACTGACAATCCCGCTGTGCTTCCGCCGCTTGATCCCGGTTCACCGATGGCCGATCTGCCAGATCTGGGTGTCGATTGGCCCGATCTGCCCGCGGAAGAGGCGGGCGAGCCGGGCGCCAATCTCGCGCAGCCCGATGCGGAGGAACGGCGCTACACAGTTCTTGTGGAAGGGCTCCCGCAAGAGCCTGCCTCTCAGGTGGACGCCCGCTTTTCTGCATTATCGAGCCTCAAGCTCGGAGAGCTCAAGCCCGCTAATCTGGCCCAGATTACCCGCCGCTTGCGCGACGATCTTAGCTTGGTCAAAGAACTGCTCCGCGCCGACGGCTTTTATGACGCGGATGTCGATAGCCGGGTAGAATCGGTCGGAGACAGGATCGCCGTGACGCTCCGCATTACGGCGGGCCCGCTTTACCGTTTTGATCGTCTCCATGTCTCGGGGTTGGAGGACGCGGCAGATGTGCGCGCCGCCCTTCGCTTAAAACCCGCTGATCCTGTGGATGCAGATCAGGTGTCAGCAGCGGAAACCGACTTGAAAGTCGCGCTCGGGACGCACGGCTACCCTTTTGCTCGGCTCGGCACGCCAGACATTGTGATCGATCACGACACCCAATTGGCCCAGCTCGACTTGGCAGTCGAGACAGGTGGGTTGCGGCGCTTTGGGCGCATCATCGCGCGGGGGGACAAAGCACCCTTTGGGGCGCGGCATATGGGGGTCATCGCCCGGTTTCAGCCGGGCGACGTCTATAATCAGGCGGATGTTGATGATCTCAAACGCGCGATTGTGGCGACCGGCCTCGTCTCGTCAGTTTCCGCCGAACCGCAAGAGGGGGCTGCGGCTGGGACAGCAGATCTCGTCGTGACAACAACTCCTGCCCCGATGCGGACCATTGCCGGGGAAATCGGCTATGGCACCGGCCAGGGCGTGAAGGCGAGCGCCAGCTGGACCCACCGAAACCTTATCCGCCCAGAAGGTGCCGTCACTTTTTCAGGAGTCGCGGGCACGCGCGAGCAATCTTTGGGCTCCAGCCTGCGCATGTCCAACTGGCAACGGCGAGACTGGGTCTTGAACGCGCAGGTCGCGGCCAGCAACATCCTGCGCAACGCCTATGAGGCGCGGGCCTTCCAGATCGGCGCAAGTCTAGAGCGGCAAACCAACCTGATCTGGCAAAAGAAATGGACGTGGAATATCGGGGTAGAGCTCATCACCTCGCAAGAGCGCGATATTGTCTCCGGGGATTTTGGCCGCAACACCTTCTTCATCGGCGCGCTGCCGCTCCTCCTTGCGTATGACGGGTCAGACGATCTGCTGGATCCCCGGCGTGGCTTCCGGTTGGCGGGGCGCTTCTCCCCTGAAGTCTCGCTGCAAGGCGGCGCCTCCACCTATGCGCGCGCGCAGATCGATGCGAGCGGCTATCTCCCCCTGGGGTCGCGGCTGACTTTTGCCGGGCGCGTTCGCCTTGGGTCTGTCACTGGGGCGTCCCGCATCAACATCGCGCCGTCGCGTCGTTATTATGCCGGCGGCGGTGGCTCGGTGCGCGGCTACAGTTATCAAGCAATTGGCCCGCGTGATGAATTCGGCGATCCGGCGGGCGGGCGGAGCCTGTCGGAATTCGCGCTCGAAGCGCGCTGGCGGGTGGGCGCCTTTGGCATTGTGCCCTTTCTCGATGGCGGGAACATCTATACCTCAAGCATGCCCAAATTCGCGAACTTCCGCCTCGGGACGGGGCTTGGTGTGCGCTATCATTCGAGCTTCGGGCCCATCCGGGTCGATCTTGGCTTCCCCCTCAATCGCCGGCCCGGCGAAACCCGTTTTGGGGTCTATGTCTCCTTGGGGCAGGCCTTTTGATGGGCGCGGCGCGGCGGATCGTCGGGGGGCTGGGGACGTTGCTCCTGCTCTTGTCCGCGGCCCTTTTCTGGATGGATACCGCGCCCGGCCACCGCTTTGTTGTGGCGCAGATTGCGCACCTCGAACCGCGCAACGGGCTGCGGATCCAGCTGACGCGCATCGATGGCTCGCTTTATGGCAAGGCTCAGCTGGTGGGTCTGCGGCTCTCAGATCTTGACGGCGTCTTCTTCGAAGCACCTCGGGTCGATCTCGACTGGTCGCCTTGGGCATGGGGCGTCAACCGCCTCGACATAAGGCGGCTCTCCGCCTCAACCGCCCGGCTGCATCGTTTGCCCCGCTTGCGTCCATCGCCCCCGGGGACGCCGCTGCTTCCCAGCTTTGACGTGGACATCGGCAAGCTTGTGCTGGATCGGCTCGACATTGGCAAAGGCGTTTCCGGGCGCCCGCAACGGGCGCGCCTGACGGGTGCGGCCACGCTCCGCGATGGCGATGCGCGGATCGATCTTGCGGTCTTAGGCAGCGAGGGAGATCGCCTCCTTCTCCATCTTGACGCAGTGCCAGAGGTCAATCGCCTGGCGCTCAATCTTGCGCTTGATGCGCCTGCGCGGGGCGTCTTTGCGGCGCTGCTCGGCGCACAAGACCCGCTGGTGGCGCGGATCGAGGGCGCGGGGGATTGGACGCGGTGGGACGGACGCTTTGATCTTCGCCGCGCTGGAAGGCCTGCGGCCACTCTTGCGCTCATGGCGCGCGCCGGCCGGTTCAGCCTGTCGGGACGGATTGGGCCAAGCGCGCTGCCCGCCGGCCGCCTGCGCGCACTGGCAGGGCCGGGCTTTGTTGTATCTGGCACCAGCCTGTTTGCGCGCCGCCGTTTGACGGGGGACATCGCCTTTGCGTCGCCCACGCTGCGCGTGTCAGCCACGGGCGGGATCAGCCTTGCCACCAGCAGCTTTGATGATCTGCTGGTGACGGCCCGTGTCGGCCAACCTCAATGGCTGTTGCCAAGCATGGCAGGCGGGCCGGTTTCGGCAACAGTTCGGCTCGATGGGCCGTTCCGTTCCGCCTATTTTGACTATCTGGTGACGGCACCCCTTGCGCGCTTTGGAGCGACCGGGATCGAGGGCCTGCGCGCCTCTGGGCGGGGGCGGTTGTCGCGACCACCGGTGCGATTGCCCCTTCGGCTATCCGCGCGGCGGGTGACGGGTGTGGGCGATGTGGCGGGGGGGCTGCTCGCCAATATCTCGGTTGACGGCAATTTGCTTGCGACATCGCGGACAGTGCTGGGCGAAGGGCTTCAGCTCCGCTCCGATAAGTTGAACGGGAAGATCGCAGTCTTTGTTGATCTGGTGCAAGGCCGCTTTGACATCGGGCTGGCCGGGCAGGTGGCGCGCTTGCTCATCCCCGGTATTGGCCTTGTCGATGTGAAAAGCACGTTAGAGGTGGTGCCCGGCCCTGCGGGCCGCGGTGTCCGCATCCTCGGCCGGGGAGAGGCGTGGGTGCGGCGCTTTGACAACCGCTTTTTCGCGGGCCTGATGGGCGGGCTGCCTCGGCTGGAAACAGGCCTTGAACGCACGCCCGATGGCGCTTTGCGCTTCACCAATATGCGGATTATCGCGCCCGGCCTCTCCGCCGTCCTCAGCGGGGTTCGCCGCCGCGACGGGAGCTTCGCGCTCGAAGGGACCGGGCGTCAGGCGCGCTATGGGCCGTTTCGCCTGACGCTCGACGGACCGCTTGCAAGGCCCCGCATTGCGCTTGTTCTGGCGCGGCCCAATGCGGCGTTGGGGCTCGAAGCGGTGCGCCTTCAGCTCGATCCGATGCCGCAGGGCTTTGACTGGCGGGCTGAGGGGGGATCGCGGCTCGGGCGGTTTGAAGGGCGGGGGCAGTTGCTCCTGTCCCCCGGGCGCCCTGCGCGGATCAATGTGGCGGAGCTGATCGCGGGTGGAGCACGGGCGCAGGGCGGGCTCGTGGCTGTTGCGGGCGGGCTTCAGGGGAACCTCACGCTTTCGGGGGCCGCGAGCGGCACCCTTGGCTTGGATGCGGCGGGCGGCATTCAGCGGGTCCGCGCCGATGTCGAGCTGCGCAATGCGCGCTTTGATGGCGCGCCCGCTTTGGGTGTTGCGCGCGGGCGTTTCAATGGCACCGTCTTGCTCGATCCCCGGGGCCCTCAAATCGCGGGGACGGCGTCTGCCCGAGGTGTCAGCTTTGGCAGTTTCGGGATTGCGCGCCTGTCGGGCACGGTGCGCTTGGCCGGAGGGGTCGGCGAAATCCGGAGCAATATCGCGGGCTCACGCGGGCGGGACTTTGATGTGGCAACAACCATTCGGCTGGATGCAGGGCGGATTGTCATCTCGGGCAGTGGCACCATTGATGGGCGCCCGGTCGCGCTCGTTACGCCCGCAACGCTGCAACGCGACGGCGCGGGCTGGCGCTTGGCCCCGGTAGAGCTGACCTATGCGGGGGGGCAGGCATCGCTGTCGGGGCGGATCGGTGGCCCTCGACCCGAAATCGCGGCTGTGCTCACCTCGATGCCGCTGGTTATCTTGGATACAATTTCGCCACGGCTGGGGCTGGGGGGGCGTGCGAGCGGGACGCTTTCGTATAGCGAAGATGCAGAGGGCAGCCCGACGGGGCGGATGGACATGAAGGTCAGGGGCCTGTCGCGCGCGGGCCTTTCGCTCGCCTCGCGGCCGATTGACCTCGCGGTGGTTGCGAGCTTTGGCAAGGGTCGGGCCGGCGCTCGGCTCGTCGCGGCCTCCGGCGGACAGACGATCGGGCGAGGGCAGGTGCAGCTCACCGGGCTCGGCGGCCCGGCAAGTCTCGCCACGCAGTTGACCAACGCGACCGTTTTTGGCCAGCTCCGCTATCAGGGAGATGCAGGCACCTTGTGGCGGATGTCGGGCATCGAGACTTTCGATGTGACGGGCAATGTTGCCATCGGCGCGGATGTGACGGGTCGGCTGGCTGATCCCGTGATCCGCGGGTCGGTGCGGACAACAACGGCGCGCGTCGAAAGCGCCGGGGCCGGCATGGTGCTGACCAATGTCGCGGCCAGCGGCCGGTTTGATGGCGCGCGACTTGTCTTTGACAGCTTCACGGCGAGTGCCGGGCGCGGGGGCAAGATCTCGGGTTCAGGCACGATCAATTTCGCAGAACAGGATCGCGGCCTCGACATCGCAGTCACGGCGGACGCCGCCCAATTGATCGCGCGCGATGATTTGGGAGCAACGGTCACCGGGCCGATCCGGCTGCGGTCGGACGGGAATGGCGGCACGATCAGTGGCACCGTCCGGCTCGTCCGCAGCAATTATGTGCTCGGGCGCTCCGCCGCCGTCGCGGCTGTGCCCCGGCTCAACGTTCGCGAGATCAATGGTGATCCGCAAGAAGAAGCCCTGGCCGCTGCGCCAGCACGCCCTTGGACGCTGGATATTCGCGCCGACGCCCCCGGTCAGATGATGGTGTCGGGGATGGGGCTCGACAGCGAATGGCGGGCCAATCTTGAGATCAAAGGCTCAGTCTATGCCCCCGCCGTCACGGGCACGGCCGAAATGGTGCGCGGCGGATATGAATTTGCGGGCCGCCGCTTTGACCTGCAGCGCGGCGTGCTTCGCTTCCGGGGGGAAAGCCCGCCTGACCCGATCCTCGATATCGTCGCCCAAGGCGATACGCAGGGGCTTAGCGCCACGATCCGCGTGACAGGCACGGGCCTGAAGCCGGAGATCAGCTTTGCGAGCGTTCCGGCGTTGCCGCAGGATGAATTGCTCTCACGGCTGTTATTCGGAACTTCGATCACCAACCTCTCCGCGCCAGAGGCAGTGCAACTGGCGGCGGCCGTCGCGTCGATGCGGGGCGGGGGCGGGCTGAACCCCATCAACGCCGTGCGCAAGGCCGTGGGGCTGGACCGGCTGCGCATCTTGCCAGCTGACACGGTAACAGGGCAGCGCACCTCGGTGGCCGCAGGCAAATATCTGACGCGGCGCACTTTCGTTGAAGTCATCACCGATGGCCAAGGCTATTCCGCGACCCGCGCCGAGTTTCAGGTCACGCGGTGGCTATCGATCCTCTCGACCATCTCGACCATTGGGGAGCAGAGCGGCGCGATCCGGGTGTCGAAGGATTATTGACCCCATCCATTGTCCTTGACTTCGGGGGGCCCCTCTCTATGAGCGGCCGCGGGCCACGCGGTCCCAACGCCGCGCGTGCTCTCTGTGAGGAGAGTCTCTATGACTGAGAATACCAAGCCGCTGGCAAAGCCTGCGCGTCCGTTTTTTTCCTCTGGTCCCTGCGCAAAGCCGCCGGGCTGGGATGCTTCCAAGCTCAAGACTGAATCTCTCGGCCGCTCGCACCGCGCGAAGATCGGCAAGTCGCGCCTGCAACTGGCGATCGATTTGACCCGCGCCGTCCTGCAAGTGCCCGACACCCATCATATCGGCATCGTCCCCGGCTCGGATACGGGCGCGGTGGAAATGGCCATGTGGTCGATGCTCGGCGCCCGGCCCGTCACCATGCTCGCTTGGGAGAGCTTTGGCGAAGGCTGGGTGACGGATGTCGTCAAGCAGTTGAAGCTCGATGCCAATGTCGTGAAGGCGCCCTATGGCGACTTGCCCGACTTGTCCGCGGTCGATCCCTCGCATGACGTGGTTTTCACGTGGAACGGCACAACCTCGGGCGTGCGCGTCCCCAATGGGGACTGGATCGCGGATGACCGCACCGGCCTGACCTTTGCCGACGCGACCTCGGCCGTGTTTGCCTATGACATGCCGTGGGACAAGCTCGATGTGACGACCTTTTCCTGGCAGAAGGTGCTGGGCGGTGAAGGCGCGCACGGCATCCTGATCCTTGGCCCCCGCGCGGTGGAACGGCTGGAAAGCTATACGCCCGCTTGGCCGCTCCCCAAGATCTTCCGTATGGCCAAAGGCGGCAAGCTGATCGACGGCATCTTCAAGGGCGAAACGATCAACACCCCCTCGATGCTCGCGGTGGAAGATGTGATCTTCGCGCTGGAATGGGCGCAGTCCTTGGGCGGATTGTCGGGCCTGATGGCGCGGTCCAACGCCAACGCGGCGGCGCTCGACAAGATCGTGGCCGAGCGGGACTGGCTTGGCCATCTCGCCGCCGATCCGGCCACCCGGTCCAAGACATCGGTCTGCCTGACGGTCAAAGGCGCGGATGCAGATTTCATCAAGAAGTTTGCAGCGCTGCTCGACGCCGAAGGGGCCGCCTATGACATTGCCGGCTATCGCGATGCCCCGGCGGGTCTGCGCATCTGGTGCGGTGCGACCGTCGACACCGCCGATATCGAAGCGCTCGGCCCCTGGCTCGACTGGGCCTATGCCCAAATGACAGCCGCCTGATTGCGATACCTCTCCCGCATGCGGGAGAGGCACGAGACTTGAGAGCGAAGCGAACTAGTCGCAGCGGAGAGGGCCCTCACCAACTCCGCCTAAGCGGCAAGCCGCCAAGGCTCTGTATCTTCCCCCGCATGCGGGAGAGGCGTTTAAAGGATAGAGACAATGACCAAGCCCAAAGTCCTTATTTCCGACAAGATGGACCCCAATGCCGCGCTGATCTTCAAGGAGCGCGGCTGCGAAGTCGATGAAATCACCGGCCTGACGCCGGATGAACTGAAGAAGATCATCGGCAAATATGATGGTCTGGCCATCCGCTCCTCGACCAAGGTGACGCAGGATATTCTCGCCGCGTGCGACAATCTGAAAGTCATCGGCCGCGCCGGCATCGGCGTTGACAATGTCGATATTCCGGCGGCCTCGGCCAAGGGCGTGGTCGTGATGAACACCCCGTTCGGCAATTCGATCACGACTGCCGAACACGCGATTGCGATGATGTTCGCGCTCGCCCGTCAGATCCCGGAAGCCAATGCCCAGACCCAGGCGGGCCTGTGGCCGAAAAACGGCTTCATGGGCGTGGAAGTTACGGGCAAGACCTTGGGCCTGATTGGGGCCGGCAATATCGGCTCCATCGTCGCCAGCCGCGCGCTTGGCCTCAAGATGAAAGTCGTCGCCTTTGATCCGTTCCTGACGCCCGAGCGCTCGGTGGAAATGGGCGTTGAAAAGGCCGAGCTGGACGTTCTCCTCGCCAAGGCGGATTTCATCACCCTCCACACCCCGCTGACCGATCAGACGCGCAACATCCTGAGCCGCGAAAATCTGGCCAAGACCAAGAAGGGCGTGCGCATCATCAATTGCGCGCGCGGCGGCCTGATCGACGAAGCGGCCCTGAAGGAGGCGCTCGACAGCGGTCAGGTCGCGGGCGCGGCGCTTGATGTGTTTGCGGAGGAACCGGCGAAGGAATCGCCGCTGTTCGGCACGCCCAATTTCATCTGCACCCCGCATCTGGGCGCTTCGACTACCGAAGCCCAGGTCAATGTCGCCTTGCAGGTGGCCGAGCAGATGGCCGATTATCTCGTCACCGGCGGCGTCACCAATGCGCTCAACATGCCGTCGCTGTCGGCTGAAGAAGCGCCCAAGCTGAAGCCCTATATGGCGCTTGCCGAAAAGCTCGGCTCGCTGGTCGGCCAGTTGGCGCATGACAACCTCACCAAGATTTCGATCGAGGTCGAAGGGGCAGCGGCCCAGCTCAACGTCAAGCCGATCACCGGCGCCGTGCTCGCGGGCCTGATGCGCCGCTATTCGGATACGGTGAACATGGTCAACGCGCCCTTTTTGGCGAAGGAACGCGGGCTTGATGTCCGCGAAATCCGGCACGATCGGGAAGGCGTCTATCACACGTTGGTGCGCGTGACGGTGGCGACCAGCCAGGGCGACCGCTCGGTGGCGGGCACCCTCTTCAACAACACGGCACCACGCCTTGTTGAAATGTTCGGCATCAATATCGAAGCCGATCTTGATGGGCATATGCTCTATATCGTCAATGAGGATGCGCCGGGCTTTATCGGCTCGATCGGCACCTTGTTGGGCAAGAACGGCCTCAATATCGGCACCTTCCATCTCGGCCGCCGCAGCGCGGGTGGGGAAGCCGTTTTGCTCTTGTCGATGGATGATGCCATCCCCGAAACCGTCCTTGCCGAAGCCGCCAAGGTGCCCGGCGTAAAAACGGTGAAGGCATTGAAGTTCTGATCTGCTAAGGCCCGTTCATGACCATGAAGCTGCTCCCCACCGGATTTCGTGACCGCTTACCGCCCGAGGCCGATGCTTCGGCGCGGCTGGTGCGCGCTATCCTCGATACGGTCGCAGCCTATGGCTATGAACGGGTGCAGACACCGCTCGCTGAATTTGAGGCAAGCCTGACGGGCGCGCTCGGCACCTCGTCACGGGATTTGCTGCGCTTTGTCGATCCCGTCTCGGGTGAGACAATGGCTGTCCGCTCCGACATTACCGGGCAGATTGGCCGCATCGCGCAAGGCCAGTTGAGCCACCATCCCCGGCCCCTGCGGCTGAGCTATGGCGGCCCCGTCGTCAAGCTGCGCGCCAGCCAGCTCCGCCCGGAACGCGAGATGCTGCAGGTCGGCGCCGAGCTGATCGGGCTGGAAACTGTGCCTGCGGTCACGGAAGTCGTGACGGTCGCCATCGAATCGCTGAAGGCGGCAGGCGCGCGGGATCTGACGCTCGACCTGACCTTGCCCAATCTCGTTGATACGCTGTTGCCCGGCGCCGATACCGCCGCGCTCAAAGAACGGCTGGACGCGAAGGATACGGCCGCCGTGCCTGCCGAGCTGCGGCCACTGATCGAGGCAACAGGCCTTTATGCCGAGGCGGTCGAGCGCTTGCGGGCGTTCGACACCGAAGGCGTGCTGGAAAGCCGTCTGGCCGCGCTCGATGCGCTGGTCGCGGCGCTTCCAGCAGATGTGCGTGTCACGCTCGATCCGACGGAACGGCATGGTTTTGAATATCAAAGCTGGTTCGGCTTCTCGCTGTTTTCCGACCACACAGCAGGCGAAATCGCCCGCGGCGGCAGCTATCAGCTGGGAGATGAGCCCGCGGTTGGCTTTTCCGCTTATATCGATCCGCTCATTGATGCTGGCCTTGCCCAGGGCGAACGCCGGCGGCTCTTCCTGCCTTTGGGCACGCTCCCGCAAAAGGCGGCCAAGCTGCGCGCCGAAGGCTGGGTGACCGTGGCCGCGCTGAGCGAGGCAGACAGCGCCGAAGCCCAGATTTGCACCCATATTCTCTCCAATGGTCGGCCGGTTCCGCTCGACTAGATTCTTTGGGGTGGACGCGGCGGCGCGGGCGCAATAGGCAGCGAACGGGCAAACCCTTCGACAGATAAGGAATATCCGGTGGCCAATGTCACAGTGATCGGCGCGCAATGGGGCGATGAAGGCAAGGGCAAGATTGTCGACTGGCTGGCAAGCCGGGCCGATGTCGTCGTCCGCTTTCAGGGTGGCCATAATGCCGGACACACCTTGGTCGTCGGGGATCAGACCTATAAGCTCTCCTTGCTCCCCTCGGGCATTGTCCGCGGCACGCTTTCCGTCATCGGCAATGGCGTGGTGCTCGATCCGTGGCACTTCCGCGATGAAGTGGCGAAGCTGGCGGGGCAGGGCGTCACCATCTCGCCCGACAATCTGCACATTGCCGAAAACGCGCCGCTGATCCTGCCTTTCCACCGCGACCTGGATGGCCTGCGCGAAGACGCGAGCGGCCAGGGCAAGATTGGTACGACCCGGCGGGGCATTGGCCCGGCCTATGAAGACAAGGTGGGCCGCCGCGCGATCCGCGTGTGCGATCTGGCGCATCTCGATGATCTCGACGCCCAGCTGGACCGTATCTGTGCGCACCATGATGCGCTGCGCGCCGGCTTTGGCCAGCCGCCGATTGATCGCGCGCGCCTGATCGCCGATCTGCGCGAGATTGCCGACTTCATCTTGCCGTATGCCAAGCCGGTCTGGGTCACGCTCAACGAAGCGAAGAAGCGCGGCGACCGGGTGCTGTTTGAAGGCGCGCAAGGCGTGCTGCTCGATGTCGATCACGGCACCTACCCGTTCGTCACGTCGTCCAACACAATCGCTGGCACCGCCTCGGGCGGGTCGGGCCTTGGCCCCTCCTCGGTCGGCTTCGTCCTCGGGATTGTGAAGGCCTATACGACGCGAGTCGGCTCTGGTCCCTTCCCGACCGAGCAGGAAAATGACGTCGGCCAGCGGCTGGGCGAGCGCGGGCATGAATTTGGTACCGTCACCGGGCGCAAGCGGCGCTGCGGCTGGTTTGATGCGGTGCTTGTCCGCCAGTCGGCCGCCGTCTCCGGCATCACCGGCATTGCCCTCACCAAGCTGGATGTCCTTGACGGCTTTGAGACGCTCAAAATCTGCACCGGCTATCGCATTGGCGACAAGGTGTTTGACTATCTGCCGCCCCACGCGGCTGATCAGGCTCGTGCCGAGCCGATTTATGAAGAAATGCCCGGCTGGTCGGAAACAACGGCCGGCGCGCGCAGCTGGGCGGAGCTGCCGGCACAGGCGATCAAATATGTCCGCCGCATCGAAGAGCTGATCCAGTGCCCGGTCGCACTCGTCTCGACCAGCCCGGAACGCGACGACACGATCTTGGTGCGTGATCCGTTTGCGGACTAAGGCCTGTATAGCTTTGCCCCTTATTTTTCTCCGATGTCCCTGAATTGAAATCATCCTCCTCTATCGGCGAAACATCGCTTGGTTGAGAGGCATAGATTGCATGACGTCCAGACACGCCACGCCCATCCGCGCGCGGGAATTGGAGGCGCCAATTGCTCGCAGGCTTTCGGATTGGGCGGCGCTGTTTGCGTTTGGCTCGGTGCAATGGCCATGGTTGCTCAAAAGCCTTTATGGTGGCAGCAAGGCTCAAAAAGCGGCGCTCATCACGCGGCTCCAATTGCTAGACGATGCCCTACCCGCGCTTGGCAGCTGGAAGGCGGATGCGGGTCTTTTGCATTTGATTGTCGATATGATTGGCGCCCATCAGCCAGACATTGTGGTCGAGCTGGGTGCCGGTGCCTCGAGCCTCGTTGCCGCGCAGGCCTTGGCAAAACTTGGTCTCAACGGGCGATTGATCAGCTATGATCAGCATGCTGATTTCGTCGGCGCGGTGCGGGCATGGTTAGCCGATCATGGCTTGACAGGGGATATCCGCCACGCCCCGCTCTTGGCGCCCAATGGCCAGTGGGATGCCCTGTGGTATGATCTGCATGGCCTGCCTGACCGGATTGATATGCTGCTTATTGATGGCCCGCCTTGGGCGCTGGGCCCGACAATCCGCGGAGGCGCAGAACGGCTCTTTTCGCGCATACCCGTTGGCGGCGTTGTTATCCTCGATGACGCAGCGCGTCCCGGCGAGCGTCTCGTGGCCCGCCGTTGGCGCCGGGACTGGCCCGACTTTGATTGGTCCTACCGCGCCGGTGGCAAAGGCACTTTAGTCGGCGTCCGCCGTTCAGTTGAAGCTGGCACCGCTTAGTCGTTTCGACGCGCGCCAGAAGAAGAAGGCAGGGATGAGACCCAGCCATGCGGCGCCATAGAGCACCCAGCGTACGCTGTCGGCGCCCGCCATTGGCCGGAACGCGTCGGACAAAATCCCGAAGAAGAGCGGGCCAAGCCCCAGCCCGATCAGGTTTTGCCCAAAGATCACCAATGAGGTGGCCACCGCCCGCTGGCTCGGCTTCACCAATTGCTGGGCGAGCGCGTAGCTCGGGCCGTAATAAAAATAGTTGAGCGCGGTCGGCACGATCAGGAGCGCGAGCGCCCAGCGCCAGTCGCTTACCCAATAAGCGGCAAATAGGATCGGCGCGGCAAGCGTCATGCCGATCGCCGGGGCGGTCAAGATATGGCGTTTGTCCCGCTTGCCAAACGTGTCGGCAAGCGCCCCTCCTGCCCAGGTGCCGAGCATCCCGGCAAGCCCGGTAATCACGCCAAGCCACAACCCGGTCTCGCCCGCGCTCAGCCCGAAATCGCGCTGGAACAGAATGACCACCCAAACCGCTTTCCCATAGGATAAAAAGGCGGTGAAGCTCGCGCCCAACAGAACAAGAACAAAGCTCTTGCTCCCCAGAATATCGGCAAGGGCTGTCAGGAAGGGCGTCTGTGGCGCCGCGCCGGCGCCGGCGTGATGCCGGCCCGGATCGCGCATCAACTTTGGCAACAGCAACGCAAAGAGAATGCCGGGGATGCTCACCGCCAAAAACGCATTGCGCCACCCGTAAAGATCGTTGAGCACGCCGCCGATCACCATCCCGATCAGCCCGCCAATCGGGATACCTAGCCCGTAAAAGGCCATGGCCGACGCGCGCTTTTCCGCCGGCACCGCGTCGGTAATCAGCGAATGTGCAGCGGGCGTACACCCTGCTTCGCCAACCCCGACCCCGATCCGCGCGAGCAGAAGCTGGACAAAATTCTGGGCCAAACCACAGGCGGCCGTCATCGCGGACCAGACCCCCAGCGACACCGTGATGACATGCGCCCGATTGGTGTGCGGGCGATCCACATAGCGGGCGATCGGAATGCCGAGAAATGTGTAGAATAGGGCGAAAGCCAGCCCCGTCATCAACCCGATCTGCGTATCCGACAGGCCGAGATCCTGGCTGATCTCCTCAGCCAGAATATTAACAATCTGCCGGTCGAGAAAGTTGAAGATATAGACGATCAGCAGCACCCACATCAGCTGCCGAACGCCGGGCGAAGTTGTGCCTTGGGGGCGAGATACGCTTTCCATGCTCTCCTAATAGCCTCTGAATTGGGCTTCGCTCAGTTTTGTGCGCAAATCACTCAGCAAGGGCAAGGGGGCAAATAAAGTTCAGCCCTTCGACAAGCTCAGGGCAGACGGAATTGGAACAGGGATAGAGTCCCCCCATCCGTCCGCCCATAGCCTGTCGAAGGGCCGTCCTAAAACTGGGCGCTGATTTTCCCGAAAAAGCTTAGCCGCACTGAGCGCGATGGAGGAGCTTTTGGTCCGCCAGCACTAAAGCCATCATCGCTTCGACAACCGGCGCGCCGCGAATGCCGACGCACGGGTCATGCCGGCCCTTGGTGACGATTTCGGTTGCTTCGCCGTCCCGGGTCACTGTCTCAACGGGCGTGAGGATCGAGGAGGTGGGCTTAAACGCCACGCGCACCACAACTGGCTGGCCTGTGGAAATCCCGCCCGCAATCCCGCCGGCATTATTCGCCAGAAATTCGGGCGCATTGCTGCCCGGGCGCATCGGATCAGCATTGTCTTCGCCGCGTAGCCGGGCGGCGGCAAATCCTGCGCCAATCTCTACCGCCTTCACCGCATTGATGCTCATCATCGCGGCGGCCAATTCACTGTCGAGCTTGGCATAAAGCGGCGCCCCCCAGCCTGCGGGCACGCCCGTTGCGACGCATTCGACAACAGCGCCCAAGGAGGAACCGGATTTGCGCGCCTCATCGACGAGCTTTTCCCATCGTCCCGCCGCCGCCTCATCGGGGCAGAAGAACGGGTTTTTGTCGATCTGGCTCGCTTCGAAATTCGCGCGGTCAATCGTGTCGCCGCCGATCTCAACGACATAAGCGAGAATCTCGACTTCGGGGATCACCGCCCGTGCCACCGCCCCCGCCGCAACCCGCGCAGCCGTTTCGCGCGCGGAAGAACGGCCGCCGCCGCGATAATCGCGCAAGCCATATTTGGCGTCGTAGCTGTAGTCGGCATGGCCGGGGCGATAGGCCTTGGCGACATCGCCATAATCTTTCGACCGCTGATCGACATTCTCGATCATCAGGCTGATCGGCGTGCCCGTGGTCCGCCCCTCAAACACGCCAGAAAGAATGCGGACCGCATCCGGCTCTTGCCGCTGGGTCGTAAAGCGCGAGCTTCCCGGCCGACGCTTGTCGAGAAAGGGCTGGATGTCCTCTTCCGAAAGCGCGAGCCCCGGCGGGCACCCATCCACCACCGCGCCCAAAGCGGGCCCATGGCTCTCGCCCCAGGTGGTAAAGCGGAACACGCGGCCAAAATTGTTAAAACTCATGGCCGAGCGATGCCCCGCTTTGTCCGGGATTGCAAGGCGCCCCTCAGCTCAGCGCGATGTCCGGCGCGTCTTCGGCCTTCATGCCCACGACATGATAGCCGCAATCGACATGGTGCGTCTCGCCCGTCACGCCCGCCGACAGGTCCGACAGGAAGTAGAGCCCCGCGCCGCCGACATCTTCGATCGTGGTGTTGCGCTTCAGCGGGGAATTGAGCTCGTTCCACTTCATGATGTAGCGGAAGTCGCCAATGCCTGAGGCGGCGAGAGTCTTGATGGGGCCAGCCGAAATCGCGTTCACGCGGATATTGTCGCGGCCCAGATCGACGGCCAGATATTTGACGGAAGTTTCCAGTGCAGACTTCGCCACGCCCATGACGTTGTAATGCGGCACCACTTTTTCCGCGCCATAATAAGTTAGCGTGAGGAGCGAACCGCCATTGGGCATCATCGCGGCGGCGCGCTGGGCGACGGCGGTGAAGCTGTAGACGCTGATGTTCATTGTCATCAGAAAATTGTCGAGCGTCGTATCGCAATAGCGGCCGCGCAGTTCCGTCTTGTCGGAAAAGCCGATGGCGTGGACGACAAAGTCAATCGTCGGCCAGCGCGCGGCCAACGTCGCAAAGGCGGTATCGAGCGCCGCCATATCGGCAACGTCGCAGTCGATCAGAAAATCGCTGCCCAATTCTTCGGCCAAGGGACGCACGCGCTTTTCGAGCGCTTCCCCCTGATAGGAAAAGGCGAGCTCCGCGCCTTCTTCCCGGAGCTTTTTCGCGATCCCCCAAGCGAGGCTCCGGTCGTTGGCGAGCCCCATGATGAGGCCCCTTTTGCCGGCCATATATCCTGCCATCAACTCTTCCCTTCGTCGTTGATCTGCCTCTCGCCGCGCGGTTCTTTTGGTGCCGGATTGGCGAGTGCCGCGTTCAGATGCGCCCCAATAACAAGACCGAATCCCACGATCCAGAAAAACAAGAGGGCAATGATGACACCGGCCAGACTGCCATAGGTCAGCGCATAGCCGCCAAAGAGGGAAAGAGCGGGCGGCAGAAGGGTGAGCGCCGTCGTCCACCACAGGGTTGTTGCCAGCGCACCGGGCCATTTCGGGTGGCACCGCGCGCGATAGGGGGCAGGGGCGAGCGCCCAGAACATTGCCAAAAGGCCGCAAAAAACGGCGATCGATGTCGACATCCAGCCAATTTCCAGCGCAAACAGAGACTGTGTCGCGGGTAAAAAGCGAAACACGACCTTCTCAATCGCCGTAACCGCCAATTGGGCAGCAAGCCCGGCGAGGATCAGGAGGACGGCGGCGAACGAGAGCAGCACGCCGCTCAGCCGATTCTGCCAAAAGGGGCGGTCATAAGGGGTGCCATAGGCCCGGCGCAGAATGTCCCGGATTGTCTCGATAAAGCCGCTCACGGTCCACAGCCCGACAAGGGCGCCAAACCAGAGCAGCGGCCCGGTGCGCGCCAGGAGCACTTCACGCGCTGCGCCCTCGATCACATCTGCAACGCCTGCAGGCAGTGTACCAAGCATGGAGCGGATTGCGGCGAGATTTTCCTCGGGCTGGCCGATCAATTGGGTAACCGCCGCCATCACGATGAAGAAGGGAAAGACGGTCAGCAAGGTAAGATAGGCCAAGTTCCCAGCATGGACAAACCCATCGCTATACACGCCCATAACAACGCGCCGGACCACTTCAAACGGAGCGGAGCCCGGCCCGAGCATCCCCGCTAGACCCGCTTTTTTGGGATGTGCGTCGGGGTGCTCGCGCCGCGCCTCAGGCGTTTCCGGGGAAGAAGGCGTCACGCCGGGCCTAAACGCCGAGCTTGGCGCGCGGGTTGCGGGTATCTGCCCAGTTCTCGACAAAATGCTGAAGGGCCGCATCCTCAGCGGGCACGTCGATCAACAAGGTCACGAGCTGGTCACCGCGCGCGCCGCTTTTCGCGGTAAAACCCCGGCCTTTGAGGCGCAGCGTCTTGCCCGATGTCGCGCCTTTCGGGATGTTGAGCATCACCGGGCCTTCCACCGTCGGTACCTTGATCGGCCCGCCTTTCACAGCTTCGACCAGCGTCACCGGCAGGTCGAGCCGAACATGGTCGCCGTCCCGCGTGAAATAGGGATGGGCGCCAATCTCCAGCGTGATGATGGCGTCGCCTGGCCCAGCAGGGCCGGGGTGGCCCTTGCCCTTGAGCTTCATCTGGGTGCCGGATTCAAGCCCAGCGGGCAGCTTGACCTCAATTGTCTTGCCGTCGGTGAGCGTGATCCGCTGCGGCGCAAGCCGGGCGGCGTCTTCGAAAGAAACGGTCAGGCGAAAGGCGGCGTTTTGCCCCTTTTGTGGGGGAGCCTGTCGACCAAAACCGCCAAAGCCCCCGCTTGGCCCCCCACGGCCGCGGCCGCCAAAAAGCCCGTCGAAAATATCGCCAAAGTCCATGCCTTGGGCGTTAAACTCAAAACCGCCGCCCGGCCCTTGACGGAACCCGCCATGACCGCCGCCAAAAGGATTGCGGGGCTGGCCATTCTCGTCGATCTCGCCGCGGTCAAACTGGCCGCGTTTGTCCTTGTCGGACAAAAGGTCATAAGCGGCCGTCACCTGCGCAAAGCGCTCGGCGGCTTTGGGGTTGTCGCGATTGGTGTCGGGGTGCAGCTCTTTCGCCAGCTTGCGATAGGCTTTTTTAATCTCCGCCTCGCTCGCGCCTTTTGCCACGCCCAAAATCGAATAAGGGTCTGCCATGGCCCCTAGCTAGGACGCCAGGGGCCCGGGGACAATGGGGTCGTGCGCGGGAAGGGGATTAGTTCGCCACCTCGCCGCTGGCCTCGAGCATTTGGATGATCGCGGAAAAGTCCCTATTGCCTTGGCCCAGATTGGCGAATTCCTGATAAAGTTCGGCCGCGCGCGCCCCCATCGGCACCGCTGCTCCCGCCGTGTCGGCGGCATCCATCGCAAGCAGCAAATCCTTGAGCATCAAATTGGTCGCAAAGCCGCCTTGATAGTCATTATCTGCGGGGCTTTGCGGGCCAACGCCGGGCACCGGGCAATAGCTTGTCATCGACCAGCTCTGGCCTGATGCCTTGGATGAGATATCGTAAAAAGTCTGGAGGTCGAGCCCCAGCTTCTGGGCCATCGCAAAGGCCTCGCACGTCGCGATCATCGTCGCGCCAAGGATCATATTATTGCAGATCTTGGCGGCCTGGCCGGCCCCCGCGGCGCCCGCATGGATCACGGCTTTGCCCATCGCGGCAAGGATCGGTTCGGCATGGGAAAAGCCGCTGGGGGTGCCGCCGACCATGAACGTCAGGCTCCCGGCATTGGCTGCCGCAATCCCGCCCGAAACAGGGGCATCGACCATTTCATAGCCGCCGCGCTTGGCGGCATCGCGCGCGACAGCGCGCGCCGTATCGACATCGATCGTGGAACAATCGATCAGCGTCGCCGCGCGAGGTGCCGTGCCGATAATATGCTGTTGATAGGCATCGGCGACGATCTTGCCATTGGGCAGCATCGTCACAACGGCTTCAGCGTCGCGGACTGCGTCTGCGATGCTCGGAGCCGTCGCGCAGCCATTTTCCCGTGCCCGTGCCAGCGCCTCTTCCGAAAGATCAAACGCCGTCACCTCATGGCCTGCGCGCACCAGATTGGCCGCCATGCCGCCGCCCATATTGCCAAGGCCGATAAAGCCGATTTTCACAGTCACGCTCCCAGATTGCGGCGCACGCGCTCGGCCTGCACCATGATGTTCTTGACGAGATCCGCACAGGTCGGGATGTCGTGGATCAGCGCCTGGCTCTGCCCGCTGGTCCAGATGCCGCCATCGGTATCGCCATCGCGCAGGACATTTTCGCGCCCGCGCTGCCCCGCCATCAGTGCCTTTACATCGTCAAATGTCTTGGTCGGATCGCGCTGGATCTCCGCCACCTGCACGGAGACGGCGTTCTTCGCGACGCGTGCGGTATTACGCAGCGTCCGCCCGACCAACACCGTATCCAATTCGGTGTTCTCGACAATCTTCTGCTTCACATTGGGGTGGATCTTCGCTTCGACGGTTGCGCAAAAACGCGTGCCCATATTGACGCCATCGGCCCCCAGCGCGAGCGCGGCAACAAGGCTGCGGCCATCGGCCATCCCGCCCGAGGCGATGATCGGCGTATCGGGCAGCGCATCCACCGTGGCGGGCAGCAGCACGACCAGCCCGACATCATCCTCGCCCGGATGGCCAGCACATTCAAAGCCATCGATGCTGATGACATCCACGCCCTTGTTCACCGCCGACACGGCGTGGCGCACCGAGGTACATTTATGGATAACCTTGACGCCTGCTTCCTTGAAGCGCGGCAGATGGTCGGTCGGCGCACGGCCCGCCGTTTCGACAATCTTAATGCCCGAGGCGATGATCGCCTCGCGATAATCATCATAAGGAATGGGGTTGATCGAGGGGAGTAGCGTCAGGTTGACGCCAAAGGGCTTGTCCGTCTGCGCCTTTGTCTTTTCGATTTCCGCGAGCAGCGCATCGCCGCTCGGGAACATATGCGCCGTGATAAAGCCAAGCGCCCCGGCATTGGCGACGGCGGCGACAAGATCACCATAGCCCACGCCTGTCATCCCGCCCATGCAAATCGGGGTTTCGATCCCGAACATCTCGGTCAGTCGCGTCTTGAACATATCCTCTCCCTTCGCCGGTTTGCCCGTGCGGTGCTTATTTTCCGGTCCAGACGCCGGGTCGCTTTTCGATAAAGGCGGCCATACCTTCTTGCTTATCGTCGGTCGCGGTGAGCACCTGGAAGATGCGCCGTTCCATCACGAGGCCCTGATCCAGCGTGGTTTCAAACGCTGCGTTCACCATTTCCTTGTTCGCAATCGCAGCCAAAGGCGGCATTGCGGCGATCTCGGTCGCGGTCTTGACCGCTTCGTCGATCAGCGACGCCAGCGGCACCACGCGGGTGACAAGACCCGACCGTTCCGCTTCGTCCGCGCCCATCATCCGGCCCGTCAGGCACATTTCCATCGCCTTTGCTTTGCCGATGGCGCGCGTCAGCCGCTGCGATCCGCCCATGCCCGGGCCGACGCCCAGTTTGATTTCCGGCTGGCCAAAGCGCGCCGTATCGGCCGCGATGATGAAGTCCGCCATCATCGCCAATTCGCAGCCGCCGCCCAATGCAAAGCCGTTGACGGCGGCGATCCACGGCTTGCGCGTGGTTTTGACGAGGTGGCTGGTCCAGCGGCTGAAAAAATCATCCGCGTAAAATTCAGCCGCCGGCTTATCCGCCATTTCCTTGATGTCAGCACCTGCGGCAAACGCCTTTTCGCCGCTGCCGGTAATGACGGCGCAGCGCTGCGACGCATCGGCTTCAAAGGCGGCAAAGGCGGCGATCAGATCGTCCAGCACCTGCGCGTTCAAGGCATTCAGCGCCTGCGGGCGGTTGAGCGTGATCAGCGTGACGGCACCGCGCTGTTCAACCAAGATCGTTTCATAGCTCATAGGGGTTTCCATTCCTCTTGGGGGGGGAGCGGCGCGAAGATCGCGTCGAGCAATTGGGGGGTGACGCCTTCGGGCGTTGCCGGGTTCCAGCGCGGCGCATTGTCTTTATCGACAATCACGGCGCGCACGCCTTCGGTAAAATCCGGCCGCACCAGCACGCGGCTGGCGATCCGATATTCCATCACCATGTTCGCGGCGAAATCGGCGCAAGACAGGCTCTCGCGCAATTGGCGCAGCGCGACCTTGCAGGTCTGGGGCGATTTGGTGCGGAGCGTCGCCAGTTCCTTGGCCGCCCAGTCCGAGCCATCGGCCGAGAGCGCGGCGAGAATGTCTTCAAAAACGTCCGAGGCGAAAAGTGCGTCAATCCGCGCGCGATTGCCGGTGATCCGGGCCTCGGGCACGGGTGCGGCCAGCGCGTCGAGAATGGCAGCGGCTGACGCCGGGTCAGCGATGATCTGCGCCTTGGCGTCTTCCAGACTGTCCGCCGACAGATAATGGGTGGCAAGCCCAATGGCCGCGCATTCGGCCCCATCAAGCCGTGCGCCCGTCAGCGCCAGAAACGCCCCGAGACGGCCGGGCAGGCGCGAGAGATACCAGCCGCCCCCGACATCGGGGAACAGGCCAATGCCGGTTTCGGGCATGGCAAAGCGCGTATTCTCGGTCGCAACCCGCAGCGTGGCGGGCTGGCTGATCCCAACCCCGCCGCCCATGGTGATGCCATCCATGAAGGCAATCACGGGCTTGGGATAGGTGAAGAGCAGATGGTTCAACTGATATTCGTCGTGGAAGAATTTCCGGCCCGAAGCCCCGTCATCCTCCAATGCCGATTGCCGCAGAAAGGCGATGTCCCCGCCCGAGCAAAAGCCCCGCGACAGCTTGGGGTCGCCATCCGGCGCGGGGGCGTGATCAAGGATCACCGCGTCAATGGCCGGATCATCGCGCCATTGGAGGAGCGCCTCGGTCATCGCATGAACCATGGGCAGCGTCAGCGCGTGGATCGCCTTGGGGCGGTTGAGCCGCAGCCGGCCCACCCGGCCTTCGGTTAGGGCCAGAACTTCGCTCATGCTTTTGCCAGCTCCCGCCCGATGATCATACGCATGATCTGGTTTGTCCCTTCGAGGATCGAATGAACGCGCAAGTCGCGCCAGAAGCGTTCAATCGGGTAGTCCATCAAATAGCCATAGCCGCCGTGCAATTGCAGCGCGCGATCAACAATGGCGGAGCCGCTATCGGTGGCGAGGCGTTTGGCCATGGCCGCAAACTTGGTCTTGTCCGGCGCATTTTCGCTGACCTTGGCGGCAGCGAGGTAGAGAAGCGCGCGCGCGGCCTCCAAATCGGTCGCCATATCGGCCAGTGTGAACTGGGTGTTCTGGAAGTCGGCAATCGCCTGCCCGAACTGGCGGCGTTCCTGCGTGTAGCGCAGCGACTCATCCAGACAGCGCTGGGCCCCGCCCAAGGAACAGGCCCCAATATTGAGCCGCCCGCCATCGAGCCCCGCCATCGCAAATTTAAAACCGTCGCCTTCCGCGCCGACGCGATTGGCGACGGGCACGCGCACCTCTTCCAAAATCAGCTGCGCGGTCGGCTGGGCGTGCCAGCCGAGCTTCTTCTCCTGCGCGCCAAAGCTCACACCGGGCATATCCTTGTCGATCACAAGGCAGCTAATGCCTTTGGCCCCAGCTTCGCCGGTACGGACCATGACGACATAAACCTCGTTCTCGCCCGCGCCCGAAATGAACTGCTTGGAGCCGGTGACGACATAATGGTCGCCCTCCAACCGCGCGCTCGTTTTGAGCGCGGCGGCGTCCGACCCGGAGCCGGGCTCGGTCAGGCAATAGCTGGCAATCCGATCCATCGAGATGAGGTCGGGAAGATAGCGTGCCTTTAGATCGTCCGACCCGAATGCATCGATCATCCAGGCGGCCATATTATGAATCGAGATAAAGGCGCTGGTCGCCGGGCAGCCATAGGCCATGGCTTCCATGATCAGCGCTGCCTCCAGCCGCCCGAGGCCAATGCCGCCTGCGTTTTCTGACACATAGATGGCGCCAAAGCCCAGCTCGGCCGCCGCCTTGATCGTGGCGCGGGGGAAGATGTGCTTTTCATCCCACTCCGCCGCATAAGGCGTGATCGCGTCTGCTGTGAACTTGCGCGCCACCTCTTGGATGGCGCGCTGATCGTCGGTCAGGTCAAACTGGCTCATCGTCACCCCATGGTCGGAATGATAAAGGCGTTACCGCCATCCACCGACCCGTCGGGCCAGCGGCTGGTGATCTTCTTCACCTTGGTCCAGAAGCGAATGCCTTCCATGCCATATTGGTCCTGATCGCCAAAGCCGGACCGCTTCCACCCGCCAAAGCTATGATAGGCAACCGGCACGGGGATCGGCACGTTGATGCCGACCATCCCGACATTGACCCGGCTCGCAAATTCGCGCGCGGCATGGCCATTGCGCGTGAAGATGGCGACGCCATTACCATATTGATGCTTGGAGGGCAGCGCGAGCGCTTCCTCAAAATTCTGCGCCCGCACGATCTGGAGCACAGGGCCGAAGATTTCTTCTTTGTAGGACGACATGTCCGTCGTCACATGGTCGAACAGGGTCGGACCGATGAAAAAGCCCTTTTCATGGCCCTGAAGCGTGAAGCCGCGACCATCGATGACAAGTTCGGCCCCTTCATCGACGCCTTTTTGGATCCAGCCTTCGACCTTTTCCTTATGCGCCTGCGTGACGACCGGGCCATAATGCGCCTCGGCATCGGTCGAGATGCCAACTTTGAGCGCATGGATCGCCGGGATCAGCTTGGCCTTCAACCGCTCCGCCGTGTCATCGCCCACCGGCACCACGACCGGCAACGCCATGCAGCGTTCGCCCGCCGAACCGAAAGCCGCACCCGCCAGATCGTTGACGACCTGATCCAGGTCCGCATCGGGCATGACGATGCCGTGGTTTTTGGCACCGCCCATCGCCTGCACGCGCTTGCCGGCAGCAACGCCGCGCTGATAGACATAATGGGCAATGTCGGATGATCCGACAAAGCTGACAGCAGCGATGTCCGGATGGTCGAGAATGGCGTCGACCATTTCCTTGTCACCATGAACAACCTGCAAAATGCCTTCGGGCGCGCCCGCTTCCAGCATCAGTTCGGCAAGGCGCACCGGCACGGAAGGATCACGTTCTGACGGCTTCACAATAAAGGCATTGCCGACGGCGATCGCCGTGCCGAACATCCACATGGGGATCATCGCCGGGAAGTTGAAGGGCGTGATGCCCGCACCGACGCCGAGCGGCTGGCGCATCGAATAGACGTCGATGCCCGGGCCTGCGCCCTGCGTATATTCACCCTTCAACAGGTGCGGCAGGCCGCAGGCAAATTCGATCACTTCGAGCCCGCGCTGGATGTCGCCCTTGGAATCGGCGATCACCTTGCCGTGTTCGGCCGAGAGCATATGGGCAAGGTCGTCCATATTATCTTCGATCAGCCGCTTGAAATCGAACATCACGCGCGCCCGACGCTGCGGGTTCGTCGCCGCCCAACCGGGCTGGGCCTTGAGGGCGGCTTGAACCGCGCGCTCTAGCACAGCGGCATCGCCGAGAACGACCTGCGCTTGGACGCCGCCTTCATTGGGGTTGAACACATCGCTGAGGCGCTTCGGGGCGCTGCCTGCACCGCCGACGATGAAGTGATCAATTTGCCGCATAGTCGAGTCCTTCGATAAAGATTTGCGCTCTCGTGCGATATTATCGGCCGCAGGGCAAACGCCAAAATTGCAGAACCCTCTTGCGGATTCTGCAGCATTGCCTTCGCTCTTTACGTTGCAAAGTAAAACCAATATGAGTCTTACCGTTCAACCGGAAAGGCAATCTGTGCGCCTGGGCTTTCTTCTTCTGCCGATTGTCGTTCTTGCCGCATGTTCTGCCGAGCCGACATCTGCCCCGCGTGATGTGATCCCTGTGAGCACTGTCGTGCTGGCTGCGCCGGATGGACCGGTGACGATCTCCGCGACGGGAAGCGTGGCGGCGCGGCGGGAATTGACCTTGGGCTTCACCACTGCCGGGCAGATCAAGACGATCACGGTGAATGAAGGGGATCGCGTCCGCAAAGGACAGCTGCTCGCGGCGCTCGACAATGATCAGGTCGGTTCGGCGTTGTCCGCAGCCTTAGCCGAAGAGCGGCGTGCGGATGCGGAATATCGCCGCATTGCGCGGCTCAACGCTGAGGGCTGGGTCACCCAAAGCCGGTTGGAAGGCGCGCGGGCCGCGCTCGATGCGGCGCGGGCCGGGGTTCAGGCGCGCCGCTTTGCCGCGGACACTGCGCGCATCACTGCGCCGAATGACGGGATGGTGCTGGCGCGGTTGGCGGAACCGAATGAGGTGGTTGCGGCTGGCGCGCCGGTTGTCGTGCTGGGCGATGCAGCGGGCGGCTTTGTGCTGCGCGTGCCGCTGGCGGATCGCGAAGCGGCGCAAATCGCGCCGGGCGCTTCGGCAACTGTGGTGCTCGAGGCGCTGGGCCTCACACTCGACGGCCGCGTGATTGAGCTGGGTGGTGCAGCAGACCGCGCGACAGGGGCGTTCCAAATTGAAATCGCGTTGCCGCCACGCGCGGGGCTGCGCTCAGGCCTGATTGGCCGGGCGCAGATCGTCGTCGCGTCCGCTGCCCAAGCGCCGCGGCCGATCAAAATCCCGCCGGCAGCACTTTTTGCAGCGCGCGCAGGCGAAGGCTTTGTCTATGTCATCGATGCGCGCAACCGGGCCCGGCTGACCAAAGTGGAGCTGGGGGAGACGGATGACACGGGGACGCAGGTGCTCTCGGGGGTGCGGGCGGGGGATCGTATCGCGATCTCCTCGCTTGATCGGCTCCGCGATGGTGTCCAGGTCGCGCCAGAGGCCCGCCGCCGGTGAATCTGACGGAATTCTCGGTCCGCAAATGGCAGCTGACATTAGTCGGCTTCACGCTGATCTGTTTGCTGGGGCTGAACGCGCTGTTCACAATTCCTCGCGCGGTCGACCCTTACTTCCCGATCCCGACGACGATCGTTACGGCTGTCCTGCCGGGGGCCGATGCCGCCGAGATTGAAGAGACAGTCGCCAAGCCCATCGAAACGGTGCTGCAGGGCCTCGATAATGTTCAAGACATCCGCTCAACGAGCAGCGACGGCCTCGCGAGCATCCTCGTTAATTTTGAGCATGGCACCGATAGTGAACAGGCGCTCGACCGCTCGGTGCGGGAGGTCAACGCCATTCGCAGCCAGTTGCCAACCGGGATTGTCCGGCTGGAGATCCGGCGGCCCCGCACCACCGAAGCGGCCGTCATGCAGCTGGCGCTGGTCAGCCCTGGGGCGTCGTGGCGGCGGATGGAAAAATATGCCGAAGATCTGCGCGAGAGGTTGAGCATCGTTCCCGGCGTCCGTGCGGCAACCATCTTTGGCCTGCCGACGCCTGAAGTGCGCGTGGCGCTGGATACGGCCCGCTTGGCCGCGGCGCGCCTCCCGGCCACAGCGGTGGCGGGGGCGATTGCAGCGGCGGGAGCAGATGTCCCTGCAGGGGCTGTGGAATCGGGCGCACGGCGTTTCAACCTCGAAGCAGGCGGCGCCTTCCGCACCCTCGACGCGGTTCGGGCGGTCCCGCTTCGGGGGGGCGATGGGCGGCTGCTCACCGTTGGCGATGTTGCCCAAGTGAGCTGGGCGGAAGCCGAACAGCTGAGCATCACGCGTTTCAACGGGGAGCGCGCCTTGTTTGTCGCTGTCCGGAAAAAGGACGAAGTCGATACGATCCAGCTGCGCGATGCCCTGAACGTCGCCAAGACCGAGTTTGAACCGAACCTGCCCCCTGATATCCGTCTGGCCGTCGCCTTTGATCAGAGCGGGGATATCGAGCGGAAGCTTGGCCAGCTCGCGACCGATTTCGCGATCGCGCTGGCGCTGGTGCTGATCACGCTGCTGCCGCTGGGCTTCCGGGCGTCGTTGGTGGTGATGATCTCCATCCCAACCTCGCTCGCCATTGGTGTCTTCTCGCTGTCGTTACTTGGCTATTCGCTCAACCAGCTGAGTATTTCGGGTTTTATCGTGGCGCTTGGCTTGCTCGTTGATGACTCGATCGTTGTGACGGAGAATATCGAGCGGCATCTGCGGATGGGGGAAGCGCGCGCCACTGCCGCTGTGACAGCTACGAAGGAAATTACCCTGGCTGTTCTCGGGTCGACGGGCGTGCTGCTCTTTGCCTTTTTGCCGCTGGCCAACCTGCCGGAAACCTCGGGCGATTTCACCCGAAGCCTGCCAATGGCAGTGCTCGTTACCGTCTCGGCGTCGTTGCTTGTGTCGTTGACGATTGTTCCTTTTGTCGCCAGCCGGATTTTGGAACCGCACCAGTCTGCTGACGGCAATCGCTTCCTCAAATGGCTGACCAACAAGATCGAGCATATCTACCGCCCTGTCCTCCATTGGGCGCTTGAAAATCCGCATAAGACGCTGTGGTCCGCCATGGGGGCGTGCGGGCTGATGTTCGCGGCGGTCCCCATCCTGGGGTTTAGCATCTTTCCCAAAGCAGATGTGCCCTATTTCGTCGTCCGAATCGAGGCGCCAGAAGGCAGCAGCGTCCCAGAAACAGACCGGATCGTGCGCAACGTGGCGGCCAAGGTTCGGGTGCGACCCGAGATCGAAAATGTCATGGAAAATGTGGGCCGCGGAAACCCGCAAATCTATTACAACAATATCCCGCGGGAGTTTGATACCCGCTATGGCGAGCTTTTCGTTACACTGAAAAAATGGTCGCCGCGGGAATCGCCGGGCTTCATTGAAAGCCTCCGGGCAGACTTGGCAAAAACGGCTGAAGCGCGGGTGACGGTGGTTCAGTTTGAACAAGGCCCCCCGATTGAGGCGCCTGTGGCGCTGCGCGTTCGCGGCCCCGATATCGCGGTGCTCAAACGGCTGACGGCAGAGATTGCAGGCGTGATGCGCGCGACAGAGGGCACGCGCGATGTTGATGATCCTCTCGCTGTCGAGCGGGTAGATTATCACCTCAATGTCGATCCTGAAAAAGCCGGCCTGTTGAACGTCGCGCCCGATGCGGTGCGGCGGACGACGCGGTTGGCGATTTCGGGTGAACGCGCCAGCACGCTGCGCGATGCCGAGGGGGATAGCTATCCCGTCACCGTGCGCTTGCCGCTGACGGCCAGCCAGCCCGTGTCCGCGCTGAGTGAGATTTACGTCCCCTCCCAAAGCGGCGGCAGCGTGCCCCTGGCTGAGCTGACAAAGCCCAGTCTGGAATCTGCCCCCGCCCGGATCAACCGCTTCAAGCTCGAAAGGTCTGCCACGGTGACGGCCTTTGTGCAGCAAGGGTATCTCGCCTCGAAAGTGACAGAGGATGTGCTTGAAAAGGTTGAAGCCCTGCGCTTGCCACCCGGTTACAGCATCATCATCGGCGGCGAAGCAGAAGCCGCCGCGCGGAACAGCAGCGGGCTTGGCGGGCTGATCCTGTTGGCGGTTTTCGGTATCTTCGGTGTTCTGGTTGCTGAGTTCGGGCGGTTCCGCGAAGTCTCTGTGGTGGCGGGGGTCATCCCGCTCGGGCTTTTTGGCGGCTTGGTCGCGCTGCTCCTGACAGGCTATTCGCTGTCCTTCTTGGCGATTATCGGCTTTGTCGCGCTGATCGGGATCGAGATTAAAAACTCCATCCTTTTGGTCGACTTCACAACCCAGCTGCGCCAGCGCGGCGTGGGCCTGCGCGATGCGATCGAACAAGCGGGGGAAATCCGCTTTCTCCCCGTGTTGCTTACCTCGGTGACAGCCATTGGCGGGCTTTTGCCGCTCGCCTTATCGGGGTCGCAACTTTATGCCCCACTGGCATGGGTGATCATTGGCGGGCTTGTCTCCTCCACGCTGCTCAGCCGGATTGTCACGCCGGTGATGTACCTGCTGATCGTCCGCGGGGCACCCGCGCCGCTTGCCTCTTCTCCGGCGGCACCCTCGCAAGGGTGAGGCCAGCCCCCTGCGGCCCATTTGAAATCCCGCTAGGCGGGCCCTGGCCCTTCGCTCAAATGGCGAAGCGGCAGTTCTAGGGTAACGCTCAGGCCGGTTGCGGCCCAGTCAGCGGTAACCACGCCGCCCAATTGCTCTTCCACCGATGCGCGAATGACAGTCCACCCAAAGCCGTTCTGCTCTGGTGGCTCGGCGGGGGCAACGCCCGTGCCCCGCTCCGCCCAGCTGAGGCGCAGCTGTCGCGCATCGGCAGGGCCATCGATTTCCCAGATGACTGAAACGCGTCCATCGGCGCGGCTCAGCCCGCCATATTTCACCGCATTGGTCACCAGTTCGTGGACCACCAGCGCCAAAGCCTGGGTGGCAGCGGGCTTCAGCCAAACACTGGGCCCCTTGATCTGGAAATGGGTGGCATCAATCTTCCCCGCTTCGGTAAGCGCAATCGGGGCCAGCTCGTCGGTTATGAGACGGCGGAGGTCGACACCTTCCCAGCGGCTTTCCGCAAGCAGGGTATGGGTACGCGCGAGGCTTTGGATGCGGCCGGCCACCATCCGGCGGAACCCCGCCATGGTATCGGCCTGGGTCAGCTGCACGATCGCCTGAACAATCGCGAGCACATTCTTCGCCCGATGGTCCACCTCCCGAGACAAGAGCTGTTCGCGCGCTTCGCTGCGCTTGCGGTCTGTAATGTCGATAAAGGCAGCCACCGCGCCGCGGACATTGCCGCTCGGGTCCAGCAAGGGGCTGGCGTTGCCGAGCAAATAGAGGGAGCTACCGTCGACAAAAGTGACCCGCTCTTCAAAATTGCGGATAATTTCCCCTCGGGCAGCGCGCTGGACGGGCAAATCCTCGGCGGCCAATTCCCGACCTTCTTGATCAAAGATTTGGAAATGGGCGACGGGGCTCGGGTCCGGCGCGGATTTCGACATATTGGCCGACAGATCTTGAAGGCGCAGAATTTCCTTTGAAAAGCTGTTGCCCGTCACTTCGGTACAGCGGCTGTCGTGCGCGAACCATATCGCAGCGGGGACTTCGCGCAGCACGACTTCCATTTCCTCAGCGCGCAGCCGGACTTCCTGCTCCGCTTGCTTGCGTTCCGTCACATCCTGAACGATCGCCACATAGAAGGCGGGGCTGCCGTTCCGGTCGCTGACGAGGGTGAGATGCTCTTCAACCCAGACCGGCGTTGTGCCGCCACGCGCATAGCGCTTTTCAACCGGCCTTGTGCTGATCTTGGGCAGAGGGAAGCGGGGTGGGTGTAAGTGAGGGTCTGAATCAAATGCCGCCCAGTTATTCCCGAGGAGCGCGCGCAAGGGCTGGCCGATAATCTTACAAAAGCGGTCATTGGCTTCCAAAATGGTTCCTTCGAGCGACAGGCGCGCCACCCCAATCCCTGCTTGTTCAAAAACCGCGCGATAGGTTTCTTCGGCCTTTAGCAGACGTTGTTCCAGCCGGTGACGTTCCGTCACATCGACAAAGGCGCCGGTGACATAGTCCGGCATCCCATCCGCATCGTCGATCCTTCTGCCTCGGCCTTGAATGATCCGGCCCGATGCGGCGCCTTTGCCGATCCGAGCTGTGAGGAAAAATGGGTCGCCATGCTGGACGCACCCGTCAAAGGCTGATTGCGCATGGGCGCGATCTTCGGGATGGAAAAGGCGGATCAGCTCATCAAGGCGGCGCGGTGCGCGGTCTGCCTCAACGCCCAGCAACGCCAAGAGAGCGACGTCACCATCGAAAAAGTCTTGCCCAAAGCACCAGCGGAAGGTGCCAGCGCCGCTGGCCTCAACGGCAGATCGCACGCGCTCTTCGCGCTGACGCAGCAACTCCCGGTTACGCCTCTCGTCGGTAATGGTGGCAAGCAGCAGGGTGGTGAGCGCCGTGACGGAGATAAACTGCTGGACGAGCGGAAGGGGGGAATCGGGGGTGCCGATAAAGGGGCCAAAGCCGCCTTGCGTGGCCCAGACCGCCATGCCCGAGATAATCGTCATTACCGTTGCGGCGCCGCGCACTTCAAAGGCAAGCGCCGCCCAAACAAGCACGGGAAGCAGATGCCAGGTCCGCAGAGAATTCAGGGGTGGCCCAAAAAACACCTCTGCGCTTAAGAGTGCGGCGACCAGCGCCAAGACGAACAGATGTGCCGCCTGCGCGACATGGAGCCGGCGGCGGCGATCTGCCCAGGCGAGGATAAGGGGCCCAAGGACCAGCCCACCAGCAAAATTCCCGACCGTCCAGCCGAACCAGAGGTGGAGGGTCTCCCTCTCACCCAGATTATTTGCAAGGCTCACAGCGAGGGTGCCAATACTCCCTGCAATCAGCGCGCCAAGCGCCGCCCCGCCAAGCAGAAAACGACCAACATCTTGGAGGGATAACAGCCGGGCATTCGTCCAGCCTAACCGGTGGAGCACCATGACAGGCAAGACCGTGCCGAGGGTGTTCGCCGCGCCGAGCGTCAGCTCCACCCAGAAAGGCTGTGCCGACCCAGATAAGAGGCCCGCCATCACCCGCCCGATGAAGATGGCGGGCCAGAACCGGACGCCGAACAGCAACAGTCCCGCCAGACCCACGCCGGCCGCTGGCCACACCGGGGATCCTGCACCCGCAACCATCGCCCATGCGAGGCCAAGATACGCAAAAACCAAATAGACGATTGTGAGGAGCGCCATGAGAAGGCCGTCCTCAGTGGCGCGGTGAAGTCGATTGAAGAGGCTGTTCTTCACCTGTCCCCGGTCCTCCTCAGCTTGAGACGATCCAGCGTGGTGCAGTGATCGCGCTCAAGCTCACTGATCTCGCATCCTCTGCTGTGCGTCAAGGCAAGCTGCTCGGGCGCACGGCGCGCAAAAGGGGGTTGATTGAGCTGGTCGGGGCGCCCATCTTGGCATGATGGAGAAGCTTCTTTTGACCGATGAGGAATGGCGCGCTCGCCTGACGCCACAGCAATATCATGTCCTGCGCGAAGCCGGGACAGAGCGGGCCTTTTCAGGCGCGCTCAACGCCCATAAGGCAGACGGGGTATATCGCTGCGCGGGCTGCGGCGCTGATCTGTTCCTCTCTGACACCAAATATGATTCAGGCTCAGGCTGGCCGAGCTTCTTTGCCCCCGTCTCGACCGAGGCGCTGACGATGATCGAGGATCGATCCCACGGCATGGTTCGGGTCGAAGTCCGCTGCGCCCGGTGCTATGGGCATTTGGGCCATGTCTTCCCCGATGGGCCAGAACCCACCGGCCTGCGCTTTTGTATGAACAGCGTGTCGCTGGATTTTGAAGGCGACGAATAGCCGTTCGTTCATGGGGCGCCGCCGCATTTTCTTGCCCGGGGAATCCTGACCGCTTAAGAGGGGCGCTGCATGGCTCAGAAGCGTCCCCGCCCTACGCCCCCATCTCCTCCGCCCGCGCGCCCGCGCGGCGGCGTTGCCCGGCTTATCCGCTGGGTGATGATGACGGGCAGCATCCTCGCGTTCGGGCTGCTCTGTGCCGTGGGCTTTGCCTATTCCTCCCTGCCCGATTTCGGTGAGCTGCGCACCCGAGATTCGCTGGGGCAGGTTATTCGCGTGCGGGCGGCGGATGGAACGGTCATCCTCTCGCTTGGCCCGATTTACGGCGAATGGATCGATTATCGAAATATTCCAGGCGTGATGATCGATGCGATGGTCTCAGTGGAAGATCGGCGTTTTCGCTACCATCCCGGCGTGGATCCCATTGGTCTCGCGCGTGCGGTGCAGGTGCGGCTGGAGCGGGGGCATTGGGCCCAAGGCGGCTCGACCATCACCCAGCAGCTCGCCCGCAACCTGTTTCTCACCAACACGCGAACCTTCGGCCGCAAGGGGCGAGAGTTGATCATCGCGCTCGCGATGGAAGCAAAATATTCGAAGGATGATATCCTCGAACTCTATCTGAACCGCGTCTATTTTGGCGGCGGCGCTTATGGGATTGATGCGGCGTCACGCCGCTTTTTCGATCATCCCGCGACCCAGTTGAGCCTTGAGGAATCCGCGATCATCGCGGGGTTGGTCAAGGCGCCTTCCAGCTATTCCCCCACCGCAGATGCCAAAGCTGCGGTTGACCGCGCGCGCGTTGTCCTCAACGTCATGGCCGATGCGGGTGTCATCAGCCCCGGCATCGCCGCTGCCGCGCGGCCCGACAAGGTCACGCTGGCAGCGGGGCCGCAACAAAACAGCATCCGCTATTTCACCGATTGGGCGCTGCCCCAGCTCGACGGGCTGGTCGACGATCAGCAGCAGCCGATCGATGTCTGGACCACGATCGACCCCGAAATGCAGGCCGCGGCGGATGCGGCAGTCAAAGCCTATGCTCCTAAGGATGCTCAAGGGGCACTCGTTGCACTCGATCGGGACGGCGCTGTCCGGGCCATGGTCGGCGGGCGCGACTATGTCAGTTCCATTTACAACCGCGCGACACAAGCGGTGCGCCAGCCCGGATCTGCGTTCAAGCTCTTCGTCTATGCCGCTGCGCTTGAATCCGGGATGACGCCTGAAACCAAGATGGTCGACGCGCCCATTGATATTGACGGCTGGCGGCCCCGCAACAACACCAACGAATATCGCGGCGAAATGACGCTGCGGACGGCCTTCACCTATTCGATCAACACCATCGCCGCGCAGATTGGCCAAGAAGTCGGGACGCAAGCGATCGCGGCCATGGCCCGGCGGCTGGGGCTGACAACGCCCGTCAACACGGAGCCTTCGATGGTGCTGGGGACGTCTGACGTTCGCTTGATCGATATGGCGCGGGCTTTCGCGGTGATGTCCGCCAAGGGGAAATCCGTCACGCCTTATGGCATCGTCAAGGTCACGACGACATCGGGTGACGTGCTGTATCAACGTCCGGCGGATGAAGAGCTTCAGCTACTTGATGCGTGGGTGGCCGCCGGGATGACGGATATGATGCAAACCGCTGTTAATGCAGGCACCGGCCGCGCCGCCCAGATTGGCCGGCCGGTCGCGGGCAAAACAGGGACGACATCATCCAACAAGGATGGTTGGTTCCTTGGCTTTTCCAGCGGGCTGACAACGGGTGTCTGGATGGGGCGTGACGATGCCCGCCCCGTGCCCGGGCTGCAGGGGGGACGCGCGCCTGCCAAGGCCTTTGCTGCCTTTATGCAAAAAGCGGTCGCCCGCCGCCCCGTCGAGAAATTTGAAACCGAAGTCACGCTCCCCGAATGGATGCTGGAATCCGACGAAGAAGCCTATCTCGGCAACGCGACAGATCCGCTGGATGGGGTTGATCCCATGACGGGCGGCGACGCCCCTGTAGATGAAGATGCTGAATATCGCCGGATCTTGGAAGAAGCGACCCGGCGGGACGCGCGCCCCGCTCAGTCCGCCCGTCCGAACCAGTAAAGTCGCGCGCCATGGCGGCGCAGCCACTCACGCGCGGGGGAGGGGTCGCCGCCATAGAGCGTCGCGGCGAGGCGGTGAAAGGCGCGGCTGTGGTCCATATGGATGCGGTGCGCCACTTCGTGCGCCACGGTCGCCCGGCGGACATAGGCTGGGGCAAGGATCAGCCGCCAGCTATAGCGAATATCGCCTGAGGATGTGCAGCTTCCCCAGCGTGCTTTGGGATCACCTACGCTCACCGACGCGATTGTGATGCTCTGGGTGGCAGCGATCTCTCGGGTGTCAGCTTCCAATATATCCTTGGCAGAGGCACGCAGCCAACGCAGCAGGCGACCCGGCATCAGGTCCAGCGGCCCGCCAATCTCGATCCGACCCTCAACCTGCTGTGGGGTGCGTTTATGGGCCTCGTTCCAATCGAGCAGATGGTCGTCCCCGCCAAAAGGGACGACCATGCCCGGGAGGATCGGCCATGGCTGAGGCAGGCGCGCGCGCTGTTTTTCGATCCAGCCCTGATGGGCGGCGGCCCAATCGAGCGCGGCTTTCAACGATGCGCGGGGCGGGAGGACAAGCCGGATGCGGCCGCTGCGGGGATCAACCGACAATTTCATCCGCCGAGCTTTGGCGTGGCGGATGATATCCAGATCGTCGATCACGCGTCCTCGCCCGGCCATGCCTCGACAATATGATGTTCCAACTCCCCCGCATCGATTTCGGAAATCGTCCAGCCTCGGGTCGACATGCCGCGCCGGTGGATCTCTTCCCGGTCGCCGCAGACAAGATGGTGCCAATCGGGCAGGGGCTTGCCATCGCGCCGCAGACGATAGGCGCAGGTCGGCGGCAGCCAGTCCATCTGGTCCAGCTTGGCGGGCGTCAGCCGGATGCAATCCGGCACATAGGCAAAGCGGTTGCGATAGTCAGAACATTGACCCGAGGCGCGGTCCAGCAGGCGGCACGCGACATTGGTCGGGTAGATTTCACCCGTTTCGTCATCCTCAAGCTTGTTGAGGCAGCACCGGCCACAACCATCGCACAAGGATTCCCACTGCGCCCGGTCCAGTGCCTCGAGAGGCACGTCTTCCCAATAGCGGCCCGTCATCAGACGCCCTCGCCTAGCGGACCCAGCGGGCCAACTCGTCCGCGATGGCCTTGGCATCGCCCGCTTGCGGCATGATCGCAATTGGCTCTCCCGCAGGGCCATAGAGCACGATCATCCGCGCGTGATCGACAAGATAGGCCCCTTGGTCATTGGGCTTTTGCCGCATGAACGCGACGCCAAATTGCTGCGCGACGGCATCAATCTGAGCGACGCTGCCGGTCAGGCCCACCATACGGGGGTGGAAGTTGCTGACGAACTGCTTGAGCACCGGGGGCGTATCCCGCGCCGGATCGACCGTAATGAAAAGCGGCACAACCTTAGCGGCGCGCGCCTTGTCCGCCTTTTCGAACTGGCGCATTGCCGCACCCATGAGCTGGGCGTCGACCGGGCAGATATCGGGGCAGAAGGTATAGCCGAAATAGACCAGCCGATACTGCCCTTCAAACGCCTTGTCGGTGATGGTTTTACCGTCTTGGTTGATGAGCGAAAATGCGCCGCCCATCCGCGCGCCTTCAAGAGGTGCTGGACCCGGATCAGGCGCGCCCCCACAAGCGGAAACAAGGGCAAGGGCGAAGGCGGCGGTGCAAGACTTGAATTTGTTCATGGCTCGTCTAGCCTTGCGCTGCTAGGCGGCTCGTTGCAAGTGCGGAATGACTGGCTCTTAAGGCGTAGGATGATGAAAAAGACGATTGCAACATGGGCGGCACTTCTATCCCTTTGGCCGGGCATTGCTCTCGCGCAGTTTTCAGAAAGCTATAATTTTCTGAAGGCCGTGCGCGAACGTGATGGCACCAAGGCGACGGAGATTTTGAGCAAGCCCGGCACCGTGATTGTCGATACGCGCGATGTCTCCACGGGCGAATCCGCGCTGCATATCGTCATCAAGCGCCGTGATACGACATGGCTGTCGTTCCTTTTGGCGCGGGGTGCCAAACCCGATATCAAGGATGCGGATGGCAATACGCCGCTTATCCTCGCGACCCAGATTGGCTTTGCGGAAGGGGCCGATCTTTTGCTCTCCCGCCGGGCGCAGGTGGACGCCACGAATGGCCAAGGGGAAACGCCATTGATCATCGCGGTTCAGCGGCGCGATGTGCCGTTGGTGCGGTTGCTGCTCGCGGCAGGCGCCAACCCCGCCAAGACAGATCGGGCAACGGGTCTCTCCGCGCTAGATCATGCCGCGCGCGATAGCCGCGCGGGCGTGATCCTGAAGCTGCTGCAAGAGGCCAAGCCCGCCAAGCCTGTTGCGGGGCCGCGCTGATTCGGCGCGTCAGGCTGTCCGCAGATACCAAGCATAATCGAGGTCGGGTACCGCGCCGAAGAAACGCTCCTGCTCCGTCCGCTTAACGATGCTGAACATCTCAACAAAGCGCGCGCCGAGATACTCCTTCATCACCTCTGATGTGGCGAAGCGGTCTAGCGCCGCAAACCAATTGGTTGGCATCGGCGGGGCGCTGCTCGCGGCCTCATAGCCATTGCCGACCACCGGCGCGCCGGGATCCAGCTTGTTTTCAATCCCGTGGCACATGCCCGCCAGCATCGCGGCCATCGCCAGATAAGGGTTGGCATCCGCCCCGCCGATCCGGTGTTCGACATGGCGGCTGGCGGGTGCGCCTGCCGTCACGCGGAAGCTGACGGTGCGGTTGTTGACGCCCCAGGTCGGCGCCACCGGGGCATAGCTATTGGCCTTGAAGCGGCGATAGCTGTTGGCATTGGGGGCGAAGATCAAAAAGGCGTCGGCAATCGTCGCCTGCATCCCGGCAATCGCATGGCGCAGCAGCGGCGTGCCTTCAGGGTCTTCGCTGGCAAAGGCGTTTTTGCCCGCGCCGTCGAGCAACGAGGCGTGCAGGTGCATGCCATTCCCCGCGCTTGCTTCAAACGGTTTCGCCATGAAGGTCGCTTCCATGCCGTGCTTCAGCGCCACGGCCTTCACCATGCGCTTGTGCATGATCGCATCATCACAGGCGCGCAGCGCATCGGCCTTGTGCGCCAGCGTCATTTCAAACTGACCCGGTGCGTATTCCGAAATCGCGGCTTCGAGCGGCAGCCCCTGCGCATCGGCTGTGGCATAAAGCTCATCGAAAAAGGGCCGCATCTCTTCCATCTCGGCCAAGCCATAGACTTGAATATCGTGCGGCGTCTGGCCCGAGGCGGGGTGACGCGCGGGGCGCGGGCGGCCATCTCGGCCCCGCTTGGCATCGACGAGATAAAATTCCAGCTCCACCGCGACATCGGGCGTCAGGCCATGGCCCGCCAGCCGGTCCACCACGCGGCCTAGCACATGACGCGGATCCAGATCATGGGGGGTGCCGTCCAGCTCGTAAAAGCCGGTCAGGAACTGGGCTGCGCCCGGCCCGGCCCAGGGCGTTGGCACCAGCGTCCCCGGGATCGGGCGGATTTGCCGGTCGGCATCGCCATCTTCCCAGACAAGGCCCGTTTCTTCCGTATCGCGCCCAGTGATATCAACGATCACCGCCGAGCCGGGCAGAAAGCGCCCGTCCTTATACACGGCCAGCACCTCGTGCTGCCGCAGCCTTTTGCCGCGCGGCACGCCGCACATATTGGTGAAGATGATATCGACAGCGTCGATCTCGGGATGGGTGGCGAAAAAGGCTTCGGCTTCTGCAAGCGAAGCGATCTGGTGCGAAGATTGGGCGTGGCTCATGCCCCTTTCTCCAGCGCACTGAGCGCCGCGTCAAGGTTTGCGACCAGCCGCTCAACCTGAAGGCTCGTCGTCACGGGGCTGACAAGCATCATATTGTGGAAGGGCGCCAGCAAGGTCCCCCGGTTGACGAGCATCAGATGGATGAGGCCTTCAAGCTCAGGATCCATCGCGGCGCGGGCTTCGGTGCCATTAGCCGGGGGGCGGGCGGCGCAGATAAATTCCACCCGCGCGCCTACGCTCGCGACGTGCCAGTCAAGCTTGTGCCGGTCGATCACGCCTTCGATCCGCCCGGCGAGTTGCTGGGCAAGCCCCGTCATATGCGCATAGGCGCTGGGGGACATCACATCATCGAGCATGGCGTACATCGCCGCCATCGTCAGCGCGTTGGCCGACAGCGTCGTGCCGATGCCCGAATGGCCGGGCGGCAATTGGGCGCGCGCCGCTTCCATCCGCTCTGCCACCGCATCGCTAAAGCCAAAGGCCGCGCAGGGCACGCCGCCCCCGATCGATTTGCCAATGACAAACATATCCCCCGCCGGGCCAAAGGTGCCGGAATGGCCGCCGGGGCCGGAGGAGATGGTGTGCGTTTCATCCCAGATCAGGATCGTGCCCGTGCGCGCCGTCGCCTCGCGCATCAGCGCCAGAAAGCCCGGGCGCGGCAGCACCATGCCGCAATTGGTCATGACGGGCTCTGCCAGCACACAGGCAATATCGCCGCGGTCGAGCGCGGCTTCCAGCGCGCGGCCATCGTTAAACTCGATGGCGATCGTGTGCTCGCGCACATCCCAGACTTGCCCGACAAGGCTACGTCGCGTTTCGGGCACGCCATCGCGCAGATCGACAAACACATCATCGACCGCGCCATGATAGCAGCCGTTGAAGATCAGCACTTTGTCCCGCCCCGTGATCGCGCGGGCCCAGCGGATAACGGCGCGGTTCGCCTCGGATGCGGTGGTCGTCAACTGCCAATGCGGCAAATGGAAGCGTCCTGCCAAAAGCGCGCCGACTTCCGCCGCCTTGTCATTGGGGAGCATGTAGGACAGCCCCTGTCCCGCCTGCACCGCCAGCGCATGAACCAATGGCTCGGGCGAATGGCCGAACATGGAGGCGGTATCGCCCAAGCAGAAATCGTCGAGGTCATGGCCATCCAGCGTCGTCAGCACGGCGCCATGCGCGCGCGCGGCTGTCAGCGGAAAGGGGGAGGGCCAGTCTCGCATCCAGTGAAAGGGCACGCCTTGATGCCAGCCCAAAGCGCGGTCGTCGGCAGCCTCGGCAGATTTGGGGTTGGCCTCGATAAAACGCGCTTCTTCCGCGGCCCGAACTTCGGCGATGCGGTTGCGATCGATCATGTCCCCGTTCCCTTTTGTGATGCTCTTAAAACGACCGGCAGGCTTTTTTCATAAACGGTCGCGCAGCGCGTACCAAAGCAGCCCCAAGGTCGCCAAGGGGCGGCGCAGCCACGGCCCGCCCGGAAACGGCGCGCTCGGAAGGGTCGCCAAAATGTCAAACCGCTGGGCGGTGCCCGCCATTGCTTCGGCCGCCAATTCTCCTGCTAAGGTCGTCACCAGCGCGCCATGGCCTGAAAAGCCATGTGCGAAAAACAGGTTGCCGGTGCGCCCGAGATGCGGAAGCCGGTTTCGGCTGACCGCGACGGCCCCGCCCCAAACATGGTCGATCGGTGTTGCCGCCAGATGGGGGAAGATGCGGACCATGTGCCGTCGGACAAAGCCCGCGATATCGCGCGGCGGCCGCTCCACATATTTCTCCCCCCCACCAAAGATCAGCCGCTTGTCAGCCGAGAGACGGAAGTAATTGAGGACAAAACGGCTGTCCGCAACGGCCGCATTGCTGGGGAGGAGGGACGTCGCATCTGCCAGCGGTGCCGTCGCGATATTATAATTCATGATGGGGATTGTATGGCGGCCGAGCTGAGGGGCGAGATCCCCGATCCAGCTATCGGTTGCGAGCAGGCCCAGCCGCGCGCGGACCCGCCCGTTGGCAAGCTGTGCGTCGACACCAGCATTATGGGTCACGGCCGTCACCCGGCTTTGCTCAAACACCCGTGCGCCCGCCATCTCCGCGGCTTTCGCCAATCCGAGGACATAGTTGAGCGGGTGGAAATGCCCGCCTTGGGGGTCGTACACGCCGCCATGATAGGCGTTGGTGCGAATATGTTGGCCCATATCTTCGGGCGACACGATCTCCGCACGATGGCCATAATGATCTGCGAGCCACTCGGCTTCTCTGGCCATTGCTTTGAAATGGCTGGGTTTGACCGCGGCTTCCAAATGACCTGGCGTCAGATCGCACGCGATATTGTGGCGGCTGGTCCGATCCCATATTCGGTCGCGCGCGCCATAAGCGAGGTCGAAAATCGCTTTCGCCCGGTCGCGCCCAAAGGCCGCTTCCACCTCGCGCATCGACCAACGCAGCCCGGGGATCAGCTGCCCGCCATTGCGGCCTGAGGCGCCGAAGCCGATCGTCTCGGCTTCGAGCAGGATGACATCGAACCCTTTTTCGGCACAGGCTAAGGCCGCGGCGACGCCGGTAAAGCCGCCGCCGATAATCACGATGTCTGCGGTGAGGTCCCCCTGCGCCGGCGGGCGGCGCGGCGCGGGATGGGCTGTCGCCGTATAATAGCTCGCTGCCAGCGGATCGGCCATGTCAGACCCGCAAGAGAAGATGTTCGCGTTCCCAGCTGCTGATCACCGACTGGTAGTTGAACAATTCACATTCCTTGATCGCGTAGAAAACCTCGAAAAAATCTTCGCCCAATAGCTGTTTGACGGGTTTGCAATGGGAGAAGCGATCGAGCGCGCTTTCGAGCGTGCGGGGCAGGGTGCGGGCGCGGTTATAGGCGCTGCCGCTGATGCTCTTGGGCGGCTGCATCCGCTCCACCATCCCGATATAGCCGCAGATAAGCGAGGCCGCGATGGCAAGATAGGGGTTGCTGTCCGCACCGGGCAGGCGGTTTTCGATCCGGCGGTTTTTCGCATCGGACACCGGAACGCGCAGCCCGCACGATCGATTGTCGCTGCCCCATTGGACGTTGATTGGCGCATCGCTATCGGGGCGCATCCGGCGGAAGCTATTGACGTTCGGCGCAAAGAGCGGCGTCACCTGCGGCAGCAGCCGGGCGAGACCGGCGATATAGCTGCGGAACAGCGCGCTGTCCTTGCCGGCTGCCGTGCTAAAAATATTGCGGCCGCTGTCCATATCAAGCACCGATTGGTGGATATGCATCGCGCTGCCGGGCTGGTCGCTCATCGGCTTGGCGAGAAAGGTCGCATAGACGCCATGCTGAAGCGCAACCTGCCGCACCAAGCGTTTGAAGAGCAACACTTCGTCCGCCAGTCGCAACGGGTCTCCGTGGAGGAAGTTGACCTCCAGCTGTGCCGCGCCCGATTCATGGATCATCGTATCAAGGTTGATCCCGGCCTTTTCGCACCATTCATAGGTGTGCTCGATAATGTCCTCAAACTCGTTGAGGGCCTCGAGGCCATAAGGCTGGCTTGCCGTTTCGGGTCGGCCAGAGCGGCCCGTGGGCGGCACCAACGGAAAGTCTGGGTCAACATTCTGTGAAACGAGGTAAAATTCGACTTCCGGCGCAATCACCGGCTTCCAGCCACGATCCTCATAGAGCTTCAGGACTTTTTTCAGGATCATCCGCGGCGCGATAGAGAGCGGCTGGCCATCCTTGGTAAAGGCATCGGCGATCACATAGGCCGTGGGGGTTGCAAAGCCGGGTGCTTCGCGGATCGTATCCGGATCGGGCACCATGACCTGGTCTGGATCATATTCCGGGACGATATGGCCAATATCGTCGGGATATTCGCCGTTGATCGTGACGGTGAAAATACTGCCGGGGATGCGGAGGGTGCTATCCTTGACGCCGGAGAGGAATTTGGCGGCAGGCAGCACTTTGCCGCGCTGCACGCCATTCATATCCGGAACAATACATTCGACCTCGCTGACGCCATGTTCGGCAATCCAAGACGCGAGTTTGGTCGACATGATCGTCTGTGCGCGGGGCGCACCCTCCCTAAATGATCGTTAGATCAGAATGATTTGGTGATAGACACGACGCCCGTGGCTTTGCCCAGCGGGTCGCCGCCCGTGCGCGCCGTGTCGATATATTTGGCACCGACGACAAAGCCCCGGCCCACGTCGAGATCCGCGCCGATCGACCAATCCTTCTTGTTGTCACCGAATGCACCATCTTCGAGACCGAAGGACGCGTTCAGCGAGAGCTTGTCTGTCACCGATTGGGTGCCAGAAACGGCGATATACACATTGTCCTGATTGTCCGTGTTGTTCTGGCTCGGCACATAGCCAACGGTCAGCGTGACATCGCCCGCGCCGACGGCCGTCCCGACGGACCCGAGAAGCTCAACATAGTTGCTGTCCGACGCGCCCGGATAAAGATAATAAGTCAGGCCCGCGTCGATCGAGAGGCCGCCAATCTCGCGCGCGATGCCGGCGATCAAATCGATTTCGACATCGTCGCCGCCATTGTCTGCAATGTTTGAACCCCATGCGGTGACGTACAGGCCAGACGAATGCGAGATTGAGATTTCCGGCTGAATCGCGGGGTCCTTGTCGCTGAGCGACAGGCCGCGGAAACGATAGTCAGATGCCGCCGTCAGCGAGAAGCTAATGTCGAGCGGCTTGGTTCCCTCATCCTGCGCCATAGCCGGCGTTGCCGCCAAAATGGGGAGTGCAAGCGCTGCAAGCGCGACAGTGCGGAACGTCTTTTTCATGGCATGTCCTCATCAATTGCCAGCAGAAGAGGCCCCATTTTGGCAAAATTCGGGATAAAATCCATGGGGGGCACGCAATTCCGTCACACTGTGGCAAATTTGCCGATAGGGGGTCTGGCTCAGCTTTAGAATGTTATATTGTATCTTCCGCGATGTTCAGGTATGAATGAAGGGGTGAATCGAGACGCCCTTCTGCCCGCGCGCGCGCGACTAGACCGGTTGGCCATTGGCCTGTCGGGGTTATGCGTTGCCCATTGCGTTGTCTCGTCGCTTGTGTTGGCCTTTGTGGCGTCCGCTGGCGGCGTTTTTCTTCACCCGCTGATCCACGAGGTCGGGCTGGTGCTTGCGATTGCTTTGGGTGCGCTCGGCCTCGGGCAAGGCGTGCGGACGCACGGCGCCCTTCTTCCCCTCGGCATTGGCATCATCGGGCTGGGGGTGATGGCCTTTGCGCTCACCCAGCCGCACAATGGCCGCGAAGCGCTGTTTACGATTATCGGCGCGCTGGTTCTCGCGCTCGGCCATGTTCTCAACCGGCGGGCGCTTTCGACTTGACCATTGCTGGTGCGGCACCGCTTGCGGGCAGCGCGCGTTCGGCGTAGATTCGGGCGATGTCCACCCATGCGCATCATCATGATCTTCCCGCTGGCGATGCACTTGTCGATTCGGCGCGCAACGCAATGGCGCGCGCGGGTGAGCAATGGACGGCGATGCGCGCGAGCGTGTTCGATGCGCTGATCGGGTTCGACAAGCCGGCCTCTGCCTATGACATTGCCGAGGCTGTTTCGCGGGCGCAGGGACGCCGGGTCGCTGCCAATAGTGTTTACCGCATCCTCGATCTGTTCGTCGCGGCCAATGTCGCGACCCGCGTCGAAAGCGCCAATGCCTATCTCGCCAATGCGCATCCTGATTGCCAGCATGATTGCATCTTTCTGGTCTGCGATGATTGCGGGGCGACAACCCATATCGACGATGACAGCGTAACGGATGGCGTTCGCGCGGCCGCGCGGCGCGCCGGCTTTACGCCCCAGCGTCCTGTCATCGAAGTGCGCGGCACCTGCGCCGATTGTGGTTGATCCTGGTCTGAACTGCGCATCGGCATGACGATTTTGGGCGTGGTGCTGGCTGGGGGCCAATCGTCCCGCTTCGGCAGTGATAAGGCGCAGGCGCTTTTTGAGGGCAAAGCCCTGCTCGATCATGCGCATGACAGCTTGGCGCCTTTTGTCGATGCCGTCGTGGTTGCCGGTCGCGACTGGCCGGGCATGATCCGCGTGGATGATCGGCCACACCCCGGGCTTGGGCCCTTGGGCGGCCTATTGGGCGCGCTCCATTGGGCGACCGCACAGGGTCATGACGCCGTGTTGTCATGCGGGTGCGATACGTTGGGGATGACCGCCGCGCATATTGCCGCGCTGACGCCTGGCCCGGCGGTGCTCGATGCGCTCCCGATCATCGGCCTATGGCCTGTGGCGCTCGCGCCCGTCCTTGCAGACTGGCTGGGCACACATCAGCGCCATGCCGTTTATGCGTTTGTCGACGCGGTGGGCGCGCGCCGGGTGGTGGTCCCCAAGCCGCCGCGGAATATCAACCGACCCGAGGACCTCTCCGTCTGAAGGGCAGGAAAAAACGGCTTATTTAGCTTTAAGCCGCCGGATCAGCGCGCTCGTATCCTGACGGCCCCCGCCCATGTCTTGCACTTCTGCATAAAATTGGTCGATCAGCGCCGCGATCGGCAAGGTTGCCCCGTTGGAGCGGGCTTCTTCGAGCGCAAGACCCAGATCCTTGCGCATCCAATCCACTGCAAAGCCGAAGTCAAACTCATCCTTCGCCATCGTCTCCCAGCGGTTGAGCATCTGCCAGCTTGAGGCGGCGCCGCCCGAAATTGACTCAAATACCTTGTCGAGGTCGAGCCCCGCCGCTTGGGCAAAGCGCATCGCTTCCGCCAAGCTCTGGATGATGCCGGCAAAGGTGATCTGGTTGACCATTTTGGTCGTCTGCCCCGCCCCCGCCGGGCCGACATGGACAATCTTTTTTGAATAGGCTTGCATAAAGGGCGTCGCCGCGGCGATCGCCTCATCCCGGCCGCCGCACATCAGCGTGAGCGTCCCTTGTTCTGCGCCAATCTGACCGCCGGTGACGGGCGCATCGACAACCATCACGCCCGAGCCTTTGGCTTCGACGGCCAATTGCCGCGCGATTCGCGCAGAAACGGTAGTGTGATCGATGAAGACACTGCCCGGTGCCATCGTGCGAAAGGCGCCATCGCGCCCCAAAGTCACCGCGGCCAAATCTTCATCCGCGCCAACGCATGAAATCACGGCAGCAACGCCGTCTGCGGCTTCAGCAGGGGAGGCCGCGACGGTTCCACCATGCGCGGCGACCCAGCTTTCCGCCTTGGCGCGGGTGCGGTTATAGACGATCAACTCATGACCTGCATGGGCGAGGTGCCGAGCCATTGGGCCGCCCATCACGCCCAAGCCGATAAAAGCCAGTTTTGCCATAAACGCCTCTTAAGCGCAGTTTTGACGCGGCGCCAGAGCGGGTGAACATCGCCCTGGCTTCGTAAAGCCGTTCCCTTACGGCGCCGGATGGTCTAAGCGGCCCCGATCATGACAGACTCCGCGCCGCTTCCCGTTTCCCTTGCCGATGTCCAGGCCGCACGTGCGCGGATCGGAGCGTCGATCGTCCGCACCCCAACGATGCGAAGCGAAACGCTGTCGCAGCTCACTGGCGCGCATGTATGGCTGAAGTTTGAAAACCTGCAGTTCACGGCGGCCTATAAGGAGCGTGGTGCCCTCAACCGCCTCCTTCAGCTGGAGGACAAAGCGCGCAAAGCAGGCGTGATCGCAGCATCGGCCGGCAATCACGCCCAAGGCCTTGCCTATCATGGCAAGCGGCTGGGTGTGCCGGTAACGATCGTCATGCCCAAGCCGACGCCAATTGTGAAGGTGATGCAGACGCAGAGCCATGACGCGCGGGTGATCTTGTTCGGTGAAACCTATGATCAAGCCTATGCCCATGCGCGCGAGCTCGAGCAGCAAGAGCATCTGACCTTTGTTCACCCGTTCGACGAGCCGGACATTATTGCCGGGCAAGGCACGCTCGCGCTCGAAATGCTGGAAGACGCCCCCGAGATTGATTGCTTTGCCGTGCCGATTGGCGGGGGCGGGCTGATCTCTGGCATCTCGACCGTAGCGCGCGCGCTGAAGCCTGATGCAGAAATCATCGGGGTTCAGGCAGAACTTTTCCCGAGCATGTACAACGTCCTCAAAGGGACAGACATGGTCTGTGGCGGCGACACGCTGGCCGAGGGGATCGCGGTCAAAAACCCTGGCGATCTCACCCGTCGGTTTGTGCAGGCGCTGGTTGATGACATCCAGCTGGTTGGCGAACGGCATCTCGAACAAGCCGTCAGCTTGTTGCTCCAGATCGAAAAAACGGTTGTCGAAGGCGCCGGGGCGGCCGGGCTGGCCGCGCTCCTGGCCCATCCGGACCGGTTCCGTGGTCGCCATGTCGGCATTGTCTTGTGCGGGGGCAATATCGATACCCGGCTGCTCGCCAATGTGCTGCTGCGCGATCTGGCGCGGTCGGGCCGGCTCGCGCGTGTCCGTCTGCGCTTGCAGGATCGCCCCGGCGCGCTTTTCGGCGTGTTTGGCATTTTTGCCCGGATTGATGCCAATGTGCTCGAAATCTATCACCAGCGGGTCTTTACCAAGCTCCCGGCCAAGGGGCTGATTACCGATATTGAATGCGAGTTGCGCGACAGCGCCCATCTCGAGGCGCTGCTGACAGCACTTGCCGAGGGCGGTTATGACGCCAGCCTTGTTGAGCCGGATTGATACGGAATCTTAACCAAGATTGGCCGTAATTCTCCTTTTCACGTGCGGTGCGAGGCGACATAAGAGGCGGTGTTCCGCCCTCTGGGCGGCAGGCGCGAAGGAAAGGAAGTCGATCGGGTGACGGCGCAGTTTCGGTTTCCGCGCTTCTTTGTGACGAGCCCGGCGCCGTGCCCCTATCTGGCTGGCAAGTCGGAGCGCAAGGTCTTTACGGATTTGTCGGGCGGTCATGCCACAGAACTCAACGAAGCGCTGAGCCGCATTGGCTTTCGGCGCAGCCAGGGCGTGGCCTATCGGCCGAGCTGCCTTGATTGTTCCGCCTGCATTTCCGTGCGCGTTATCAGCGCTGAATTTCGGCCCAATGCGAGCCAGCGACGCTTGTTGAAGCGCCATGCCGATCTTGAAGTCTCCGCCTGCCAGCCTTGGGCGACGGAGGAACAATATGCGCTGCTCCGCCGCTATCTCGACGCGCGCCACCCGGAAGGTGGCATGTCCCAGATGGACGATATGGACTATGCTGATATGGTCGAAACGACCCCGGTCGACACCAGCATCATCGAATATCGTGAGCCGAGCGACGATGGCCGGCCGGGCCGACTGGTGGGCGCGTGCCTGACAGATCGGCAGATGGATGGCCTGTCGATGATCTACAGCTTTTTTGAGCCCGAAGATACGACGCGCCCCGGGCTTGGTACCTTTATCATCCTTGATCACATCTTGCGCGCCGCGGCGAGCGGGCTGCCCTATGTTTATCTTGGCTATTGGATCGCCGCGTCGCCGCGCATGGAATATAAAACGCGATTCCAGCCGCTCGAGCGGCTCGGGCCGGACGGCTGGTCCCGCTTCGTGCCCGAAGAGCCGCAGGACGGGATCTACCCGCCCGAACTCGCGCGGGTGATGTCCGGCGCCTGAGACGGCCTAGATTAAACCCGCCAGCGGGGAAGAGGGATCGGCATACATGCGCCGCCCCATGCGCCCGGCGCGATAGGCGAGGCGTCCGCTCTCAACCGCCAGCTTCATCGCTTTTGCCATCATCACCGGATCTTTGGCCTCGGCAATTGCGGTGTTCATCAGCACGCCCTCGCAGCCCAATTCCATCGCGACCGCCGCATCAGATGCGGTGCCGACGCCGGCATCCACCAGCACGGGAACATTGGCCCCTTCGATGATCAGGCGGATGGTGACGCGGTTCTGGATGCCAAGGCCCGAACCAATCGGCGCGCCCAAGGGCATGATGGCCACCGCGCCGGCTTCTTCCAGTTGCTTCGCGGCGATCGGATCATCGACGCAATAGACCATCGGCTTGAAGCCCTCTTTCACAAGAACTTCGGTTGCCTTCAGCGTCTCGCGCATATCGGGGTAGAGCGTCCGCGCCTCGCCCAGCACCTCAAGCTTGACGAGATCCCAGCCGCCTGCCTCGCGCGCTAAACGCAGCGTGCGGATCGCGTCATCTGCGGTGAAGCAGCCTGCTGTATTGGGAAGATAAGTGTATTTCTTGGGGTCGATAAAATCGGTCAGCATCGGCGCCTTCGGGTCAGACACATTGACCCGGCGGACGGCCACCGTGATGATTTCTGCCCCCGACGCCTCAAGCGCGGCCGCGTTCTGCGCAAAATCCTTATATTTGCCCGTGCCGACAATCAGCCGGGAGCGAAAGGTGCGGCCCGCGACGCTCCAGCTATCGGTGCCATCGCCGCCGCCCACAAAGTGCACGATTTCCAGCTGGTCGCCCGCTTCTACAAGGACATCGGCCAAAGTTGAGCGGGGGACGATTTCGCGGTTGCGCTCTACCGCGACTTTGGCGGGGTCCAGCCCGATCTCTGCCACAAGATGCGCGATACTGAGGCCCGGCGCGATGCTGCGCGGTTCGCCGTTGAGCTGGATTGAAATCATGGAAAAGCGGTCCGTTCCTTTGCCTTTTCTTGCGCGTCCATATAGGGGAGGATCCACGCGTCGCAACCGGAACGCGCTGAGGGAGCTCCTTATATGGCGGCAAAGCCGGTCATTTACGTTCTGAACGGCCCAAATCTGAACCTGCTCGGCACGCGCGAGCCGGAGATTTATGGGGCTGACACGCTGGATGATATCGCCGGACGGCTCGAGGATCAGGCGCAGGCGCTTGGCCTTGCGGTCGATGTGCGCCAATCGAACCATGAAGGCCATTTGGTCGATTGGCTGCATGAGGCGCAGGCAATGGGGGCCAAAGCGGTGCTGCTCAATGCCGGCGCCTATACCCACACCTCCGTCGCGCTTCATGATGCGATCAAGGCGATCACAGTGCCGGTGATTGAGGTGCATTTGTCCAATCCGCACCGGCGCGAGAGCTTTCGGCACAAATCCTATGTCGGAGAAGCCGCTTTGGGCACGATCGCGGGCTTTGGGGCGGCGAGCTATGCGCTCGCGCTGGACGCGGCGGCCAAGCTCTGACAAAGGGCCGGTCAACTAAATCCTTTGGGGGTCAAATGGCAGAGAAAACAGGGACGATGCAGGTGGACGTGAAACTGGTTCGGCAATTGGCTGAGCTGTTGAACGAGACGGGCCTGACCGAAATTGAAGTGGAAGAGGATGATCGCAAGATCCGCGTTGCGCGCACCGTCCAGTCTGTGGCCGTTGCTGCTGCGCCTGTTGCGGCTCCCGCTGCGGCGCCGGCAGCCGCCCCCGCCCCTGCAGTTGCACCTGCGGCACCTGCGGACCATCCCGGTGCGGTCAAATCACCGATGGTGGGCACCGCTTATCTTGCGGCCTCACCGGAAGCTGCGCCTTTTGTGTCGGTGGGCGACAGCGTGAAGGAAGGCGACACCCTTCTCATCATCGAAGCGATGAAGGTGATGAATCCCATCACCGCGCCGCGCGGCGGCAAGGTGACGCAGATGCTCGTCGCCAACGGCCAGCCCGTTGAGTTTGATCAGCCGCTCATCGTCATCGACTAAGCCGCACTCGGCGCGCGAAGGGGCCAGCCATGACCATCGAAAAACTTCTGATCGCCAATCGCGGCGAAATCGCGCTGCGCATCCATCGCGCCGCGCATGAAATGGGCATCAAGACGGTCGCTGTGCATTCCACAGCGGATGCCGATGCCATGCACGTCCGGCTTGCGGATGAAGCCATCTGCATCGGCCCGCCGGCGGCAAAGGACAGCTATCTGAACATCCCGGCGATCATCTCCGCCGCCGAGATCTCGGGCGCGGATGCGATCCACCCCGGCTATGGATTTTTGTCCGAGAACGCGCGTTTCGCAGAGATTATCGAAGAGCATAAGCTGATCTTCGTCGGCCCGAAGCCGGAGCATATCCGCACGATGGGCGACAAGGTCATGGCAAAGAAGACAGCTGGCGCGCTTGGCCTGCCGCTTGTCCCCGGCTCCGACGGCGCGATCGAAGATGTCGAAGAGGCCAAGCGCCTCGCCCGCGAGGTGGGCTATCCCGTCATCATCAAGGCGGCGTCGGGCGGCGGCGGCCGCGGTATGAAGGTCGTCTGGAGCGAGGAAGAGCTCGAAAGCCAGATGCAGCAGGCGGGAACCGAGGCCAAAGCGGCTTTTGGCGACGCGACTGTCTATCTCGAAAAATATCTGGGTAATCCGCGGCATATCGAATTTCAGGTGTTCGGTGACGGCAATGGCAATGCCATCCATCTGGGGGAGCGGGACTGCTCGCTCCAGCGCCGCCACCAAAAGGTGTTGGAAGAAGCACCCTCGCCCGTCATCTCGGCGGACGAGCGCGCCCGCATGGGCGGCATCGTCGCCAAGGCAATGGCCGATATGGGCTATCGCGGCGCAGGCACGATTGAGTTCCTCTGGGAGAATGGGGAATTCTACTTCATCGAAATGAACACCCGGATTCAGGTGGAACACCCGGTGACCGAGATGATCACCGGCTTTGACTTGGTGCGTGAGCAGATCCGCGTGGCGGAGGGCAAGCCGCTCTCGGTTCGTCAGGAAGATCTCGAGTTTCGCGGCCATTCGATCGAATGCCGGATCAACGCGGAAGATCCGCGGACCTTCGCGCCGTCGCCGGGGCAGATCACGGCGTATCACCCGGCGGGCGGCATGCACGTTCGCGTCGATAGCGGGCTCTATGCGGGCTATCGCATCCCCCCTTATTACGACAGCATGATCGCCAAGCTGATCGTCTATGGGCGGACGCGTGAAAGCTGCATGATGCGGATGCGCCGCGCGCTGGAGGAAATGGTGATCGACGGGGTGAAGACGAATATCCCGCTGCATCAGGATCTGCTCGCCCAGCCCGATGTCATCGATGGCAATTACTCGATCAAATGGCTGGAAGAGTGGCTGGCGAAGGAAGCGGCCCAAGGCTGATCGGACTATTCTGATTGGGCGCTTTGTTTCAATATGAGACAAAGTTCGGCGCTGAAATGATCCCAGCTCGCTGCTTTCTTGGTAGGAAACCTAACATGGCCCTGTTTGCGCAAGGCCAAGCTGACTCCGCCTGGCCATCGAGTCGCTTTATCAAGCGGCGCGTCCAAAGGGGGGATCTATCCCTTGCGGGCGCGCGCATGTCGCCGATCGCGTGATGCAAAAGGGGGCTCGAACCTGCGCCCGAGCCCCCTCATAATTAACCCTGTTTGAAAAGGGTTAGTCTGGATTAGAAGCAGCGATATCCGCCGCCGAACGCCCAGACCCAGAAATTCCAGCGGCCAGCCGGCCCCTGTGTCTTTTTCGTCTTCATGGTGATGTCCCTTTTTGAGGATTGGCCGCCTCATGGGCGACCCCTCAAAATTGTCGGCACCCCTTGGGCCGGACAAGGACGGGGTCAGGCGGCGGATTGGGCGGATGCCGGGGGCATTGATGGCGTTTCGAGCGCAGAATGGGCCTGGGCGTCAGCTTCGTCCATGAAGCGCTCAAAATCCGCGCGTGCGATCGGCCGGGAGATATAATAGCCCTGCACCTTGTCGCAGCCCATCTTGGTGAGCATCTCCAGCGTCTCTTTTGTCTCGACGCCTTCCGCGACCACCTTATGCCCCAGCGAATGGGCAAGCTTGATCGTTGCGTTGACCAAAAGCCGGTCTGATTTGTTGCGGTCCATCGTCGCGACAAAGCCACGATCAATTTTCAACTCGCTTGCCCGGATCTTCTTCAGATACTCGAGCGTGCTGTACCCCGTTCCATAATCGTCGATGGAAACGCACACCCCCAGGCCAACCAGCGCCGCCAGCGTTTTCAGCATGTCCGCCTCGCTTTGGGCGGTCGCGGATTCGGTGACTTCCAGCGTCAAATTGGTTGGCCGCACGTGATGCTGGGCAAGCAGTGCTGAGACGCGCGCCACAAAATCAGGATGGCTGAACATCTTCGCGGACAGGTTGACCGCGATGTTGAAGTCCGGCCCCATCGACGCGGCGAGCGCCAGCGATTGATCGAGCACGAAATAGGTCAGCTTATGGATCCGCCCATTGGCTTCGGCGACCGGGATAAACTCATCCGGCGGGATGACACCTCGGACAGGATGGGTCCAGCGGGCAAGTGCCTCTGCCCCGGTAATCCGGTTCTGGCGCACGTCGAACTTGGCCTGATAGGCCACCCAAACTTCGCCATTGTCGATCGCCGCGTCGAGCTGCCCCAGCAGCGACATGGTCCATTCCGCTTCATTCAGCCGCGCGGGATCGTAGATTTTCCAGCGCGCGCCTAATGCTGCTGCTTCGTCCGCCGCGATCAGGGCGCTCGCAAAGCGGGCAGAGAGATCGGTTGAGGCGCCATTTTCAACGCCAAAGGCCAGCCCCACATCAACGCGGAACCCAGCCACCTCAAAGGGGATGAGGAAGAGATTGGCGAGCGCCTCCAGCTGTTCGTGCAGGGTCTGCGCCTCGATCTGGCCGGGGAGCCAGCAGAAGATGCCGTCATCGCCGTGGAAGATCGGCATGGAGCAGACAGTGTGCATCCGCTCGACCATCTGGCGCGCCAGCACGCCTTCGTATTGCGATAGCGCAGCGGATAACTGGGCATGGTTTTTCACGCGAATGGCGACAACCTGATCGCCCGGTTGCGCCGCCAAATCCCGCAGCGCGAGCAAATTGGGGAGGCCGGACAGCGTATTGGTGCGCTCTCCCCCGCGGCGGTAGCTCCGCCACAGGCGCGCCGTGGCAATTGCACAAATCAGCGCCAAACCGGGCAGATAGCTGCCAAAGAGAAGCTGGGTCTCCAGCCAGATGGGGAAGATCAGCAGCAGGGCCAGCCCCGCGCCAAGCGCGCAGACGGCAACAAAGCGGCGCCCGTGCCATATGAGGACCGCGGCGAGCAGAGCGATGAGATAGGCCGGCCCCCATCCCAAATCGCGCTGCGGCCCCGCGCGCATCGTTTCAGCCGCCAGCGCGTGGATGATGGCGGGCGGCATCGGCGCCGTGCCGGGGATCGGCAGGGTAAGCCGGGAAGAGGAGATCAGCACCCAACGGCCATGAAGCCGCGTCCCGGCCTTGCCCGCCAACACATCTTGCGCGCTGATCTGGGGGATGGAGGACGCGCGCGTCGAATAATCGATCCAATAGCGTTGGGTGTCGCGCGCACCAGTGCCGCCGAGGATCGCCGCGATGCTCGGTAGCCGCTGACCGTCGACCGTCACCTTGTTATCGACTTGCCAGAAGCGCCCAAAGCCATTGTCGAACAGGCCGAGCGCGGCGACCTGAGCGTGGCGGGCAAGCGCCGGGTCTGGCCAGCGAAAGCGCAACCCGTGGCGCTGTTGATCAACCCGCACATCCGCCGCAATGACGGGCTTTTCGGGTAGGCGACGAAAGGCCTCGGCAAGGGCCGCGTTGCCTGCCGCGTCGATCGACGGCTCGAAAGGATGCTCGAAGGCGATCTGGCGTGCCCCGCCCGCATCGATCTGGTTCACCAGTTCGGCAATTTTCGTCCGCGACCAGGGCCATTCGCCCTGCGCCCGGATGCTCGCTTCATCGACGGTGACGACCACAACTTCGCCGCGCGCGGCGTGGAGGTGCATCTGGTTGCGCAAAACCCTTAGGCCGTCGTCAAGCGGAGACATCATCCCCGTCATACCGAGCAGCAGCGTCGCCAGCGCGGCGATGACAAAAGGGCGATTCTGGCGCTGGGCCAGCTGGAAGCGGAGGGTCTCGATCGCGTGTCGCACGGGCAATTCCTGATAGCTGATGCCACCTTGTGCCCGGCAAATGGTTAATTTCCGGCTTACCTCATTTGGGTGAGGCCATTGGTCGTGCGGCGCGCGCGCGTCTAACCCCCGCTCCCCGCTTGCAATCTGGCCCGATGTTCGGGCATCTGAGGGGGAGCGCGCGCAGGGCGCTGTGATAAGGTGCAGTTCATGACGTTTTCTCCAGTCTGGTCGATGCTCCCCCTGGTGCCGTTGATTCTGGCGACCACGGCGCAGGCGGCGCCGCAAGACTTGGTTCCGCCCGCCATTTCAGCCCCCAGCTCGGCAGGGGCGCCCGCTGCATCGCCTGAGCCAGCCTCGCCCCCCACAGACCTGGCATCTGCCGCGGCGACCCCATTGGCATTATGGTCGCTCAGCGATGCCAAAAAGCTGCTGGTGGCGATTGAAGCCGTTGGTAAGCGCGGCCTGATCGCGGCGGATTATGATCCTAAAGCCCTGAAAGCCGCGATCGCGGTGGGAGAGGGGGATGACCTCAACGCGCTGGCCTCCCGCCTGTTCGTTCAGCTGGCTGGTGATCTACGCGACGGCCGTACTCCCCTATCTGCGCGGGGCGATTATTTTGTTGAGGATCCCGATGCCGAGGTGCTCCCGCTCGACATCGCGCTTCAGATTGCGGTCGAGAGCCATGATATTGACGCGGCACTGACGCGGATGGAGCCCAAGCATCCCGATTATGCGGCGCTCAAGGCGGAGCTTGCCAAAACCCCGGTGACGGCAGTGAGCCGTATCGCCCAGCTCCGCGCCAACCTCGATCGCTGGCGCTGGCTCCCCCAAACCTTGGGAGAAAAGCACGTTTTTGCGAACATCCCGGAATATATGGTGCGGGTGAACACCTATGGCCGCAATATCGCCGCCTATCGGGTTATCGTGGGCAAGCGCGACACACGCACGCCGCAAATGTCGGCCCCGGCGACGGGGATCGTTGTCCATCCGCCCTGGGTGCTGCCGCAGAGCATCATCCGCCAAGAAGTGGGGCCGCTCATCGCGCGCAATCCGGCGCTGGCGCGCGCGCGCGGCTATGTGTGGACGGGCTCAGGCAAGACTTTGTCGGTTGTTCAAAAACCCGGCCCGACCGCTGCGCTAGGCCAACTGAAGATCGACATGCCGAACCCGCACGCCATCTTCCTCCACGACACGCCCAATAAGGCGCTGTTCGCCAATAATCCGCGTGCCTATAGCCATGGCTGCTTGCGGACGGAACGCGCCTTTGAACTGGGCATCTTGCTCAGCTTGCTGCAATCGGGGGAGCGGCTGGATGATGTGGATGTTCGCAACAAGATTGCGGATAATCTCGTCACCCTCATCCGCGCTGGGGAGACGGCAAAGGCGCCCTTCAAAGAACCGATCCCGGTTCATATCGGCTATTTCACCTTGGCCACGGGGGGCGGCAAGACGCTGCAGAGCTTCCCCGACCTTTATGGCTGGGATGCGCCGGTCATCGCGAGCTTCGCCAAGCCGCGCCAGCAGCTTTCTTCACCGGAGCAAAAGCTGGCGCCGGCCGTATCTCCTGCAAGCTGATCGACAAAGATAACCCCGTCGCTCAGGGGGGTTGTCCTCTCGCGGTGTCGCAAGTCTAGCGGGACACTGGTATTTTTGTCGCGACTCTGTTATACTCTTTAATGAAAGCGGGGTGTTCGCTCCGCGCCGGATGAATAGTCCTTGCCCCATGTTCCCGCGCAGGATGCCGTGTTCACGGCCGCCGCGCTTTGTTCGGGAGAGGGCGGACGACTCGGGTAGAAAGGTCGTAATACATGTCTTCCAACGCGCTTAATTTCGTCGTCGGCGACTATGTCGTTTACCCCAAGCACGGTGTTGGCCGTGTCATCGAACTGCAAAGTTCGGAAATCGCCGGCATGAAGCTGGAGCTTTATGTGCTCCGCTTTGAAAAGGAAAAGATGACGCTGCGCGTCCCGACCAACAAGGCGGAAAGCGTCGGCATGCGCAAGCTCTCGTCCGACAAGCAGATGAACGAGGCGCTCGCCACGCTGAAGGGCAAGCCCAAGGTCAAGCGCACCATGTGGTCGCGCCGCGCGCAGGAATATGAAGCCAAGATCAACTCGGGCGACCTCGTCTCGATTGCGGAAGTCGTGCGCGACCTGTTCCGTCCGGAAGACGCGCCGGAGCAAAGCTATTCCGAGCGCCAGATTTTTGAAGGCGCGACCAGCCGCCTCGCCCGCGAACTCGCGGCGATGGAGCAGACCGATGAGAAGGCGGCCGCCGCCAAGATCATCGACATTCTGAAAAAGGCTGCGCCCCAATATCACAAGGCCACCGAAGCCGCCTAACGCGGCGTTCAGGCTAGATCAGCGCCAGTTCCGCCAACTCCCGAAGCAAGGCTTCGGGCAGCGTGGCGGTCTCTGGGCTGTCGCCGCCCAAGTCCTCGGGGGCGTCCGTCGCTTCGAGATAGCGCCAGCCCTGATGCGCGCGACGGGGGATTGGGCGGACCGGGATGACCCGTGCCTGAAGCACGATGTCAAACCGCCCCTCGGGCGTTTGCTCAAAGCGCAAGATGGTCGCGCGCGCTGCGATCTGGTGCTTGACGATCCAGTAAAGTGATCCGCCGCTCTGAGTGATCTCTTCATGCCTTTTGGGTAAGAAGCGCGTTGTCAGCCGAACCTCGCCCTTTTCGGTGCGGTCGGCGATGCGGCGGACAAGCTCTGCGGTAGAGGCCGCGCCATAAGCGACCCGCGTCAGATGAAGCGGCATCAGCCAGCAAGGCCAGCCAATGTCGCCAGACCCAGAAAGCTGAAAAAGCCCATGACATCGGTCATCATCGTCACAAACACCGCGGAGGAAACGGCCGGGTCCACATCCATCCGGTCGAGCGTGACGGGGACCATGATGCCCGCCAGCCCCGCGACCAAATTATTGATCACCATCGCGGCGCCCATCACCAGGCCCAAAGTCGGGTTGCCATAAAGCAGCGCGACCGCGGACCCAATTAACAGGCCCAATGACACGCCATTGGTGAGCGCGATCCACAGCTCGCGCCGGATCATGCGCAGCGTGTTGGAACTGGTGAGCTCATTGGTCGCAATCGCGCGCACCACCACGGCGAGTGTCTGCGTGCCCGCATTGCCGCCCATGCCCGAGACAATCGGCATGAGCACGGCGAGCAGCGCAAATTTGGCGATCTCCCCCTGAAACAGCCCGACAACCGAGGCGGCGATGATTGCCGTGCCCAGATTAACGACAAGCCAGGTGAGGCGCGTGCGGACCGTCAGCAGGATCGGCTCGTTGATATCGCCTTCGCCTGCGCCCGACAGTTTCAGAATGTCTTCGCTGGCTTCTTCCTGGATGATGTGGACCACGTCATCGACGGTGATCATCCCGACCAGCCGGCCCGAGGGGTCGACGACCGCGGCGGAGATCAGGCCATATTTCTGGAAGCGTAGCGCCACTTCTTCCTGATCCATCTCGACCGGGATCAGCGTCTGCTCGCGCTTCATCACATCGGTCATGCTGACGCTACGCGGCGTCCGCAGCACCCAGCTGAGCTGGCAGGTGCCGACGGGGTGGTGCTGCGGGTCGACGACAAAAACTTCCCAGAAATCTGTGGTGAGGTCGTGGTTCTCGCGCAGATAATCAATGACCTGCCCGACCGTCCAATGTTCCGGCACCGCGATCAGCTCGCGCTGCATCAAGCGGCCAGCGGATTCTTCGGGGTAAGAGAGCGCCTCTTCAATCGCGGCGCGATCATCGGGGGCCAGCGCGCGCAGCACCGCCCGCTGATCGTCTTCCTCCATGTCCTCGATGATCGCGACCGCGTCGTCGGTATCGAGTTCGGCCGCGATATCGGCGACCTGTTCCGGCGCGAGGCTGTCGATCAGCTCTTCGCGCACATAATCGTTCATCTCCGCGATGACATCCGCGTCGATCAGGTCAGATAGCGCGCGGACAAGCTCTGGCCGATCGTCGGCAGGCGCCTGTTCAATCAGGTCGGCGATGTCAGCCGGGTGGAGCGGCGCGACCAGCGTGCGCGCGCCGCTGTCATCGCCCGCCTCAACTGCGGCGAGCACGTCGCGGACAAATTCGCGCTTCAGGTGATCATCCTCGTCGAGCTGGGTCTCGATCACCGGGTCGGCAAGGTGGGGGGCGTCGGTTTCGCTCATCGTCCCTTTGCATCCGGTTTGAGGTTCGACCGCGTGGTTACGCGCGTGCACGCAGGTTGACAAGCTTTGGCTTTCATCCCGCGTCAGGAACGCTAAATTAGAGCCGTGACACAGGCTTATCGACTCTCGGTTCTCGACCAATCGCCCATTGAAGACGGGCAGGCAGCAGCAGACGCGCTGGCCAATACGCTCGATCTTGCGCGCGCCTGCGATGCGGCGGGTTATCACCGTTATTGGCTCGCGGAACATCACGCGTCACCGGGGCTGGCAGGGTGCGCGCCCGAAGCGCTGATCGGCCCTGTCGCGCTCGCCACACGGCGCATACGGGTGGGTTCTGGCGGGGTGATGCTGCCGCATTATTCTCCGTTCAAAGTGGCCGAGACGTTCAAGATGCTCGCCGCCCTCGCGCCGGACCGGATCGATCTGGGGCTGGGTCGCGCGCCCGGGTCTGACCAGCGGACGGCCTATGCCTTGCAGCGGGATCGTTCGCGGCGGATGCCGTCGGATGATTTTCCCAATCATCTGGCCGAACTTCTGGCCTATCTGGGCGATGGTCTGCCCGACGATCACCCCTTTGCCGTTCTTAAGGATACGCTGCCGACGGGCGGCGGCGCGATAGAGCCTTGGCTGCTGGGCTCGTCGGTCGAGAGTGCGGCCTGGGCAGCGGAGACGGGCCTGCCTTATTGCATCGCCGATTTCATCAATTCAGATGGCCTGCCCCAAGCCGAGATCTACAAACGCAATTTCCGCCCGTCGCGCTGGCTGGACAAGCCGTATCTGATGGTGGCGACCTGGGCGATTGCGGCGCCCAGCCGGGCCGAGGCAGAACAACTGGCCTTGCCCGCCAAGATGATGTTCCACCATCTGGTGCGCGGAGAGCTGATCCCCGTGCCGTCGGTTGAAAAGGCGGCGCTGTGGGCGGCGGGGAATGACGCGCCCCAGCGCCACCGCCGTTCGATCCTCGGGACACCGGCCGAGGTCCATGCCGAGGTGGATGCGGTCGCCGCCCAATATGGCGCCGATGAGATGATGCTCGTCAATATCATGCCCGACCATGCAGCGCGGCGGCGCAGCTATGAATTGGTCGCGGCTGAATATGGGCTGGCATCCCTCGCCGAAGCGGCGTAGGGCAGCCCTTTCTTCCAAGCCTTTAGAAAGTTTGACCCATGGCTGACACCCTGACCTTCACGCTCGAGACCGGCGATGTCGTGATCCAGCTTCGCCCTGATCTCGCCCCCGGCCATGTTGCGCGCATCTCTGAACTCGCGCAGGAAGGCTTTTATGATGGCGTCGTGTTCCACCGCGTGATTGACGGCTTCATGGCGCAGGGGGGCGATCCGACCGGCACCGGCATGGGTGGCTCATCCAAGCCGGATCTAAAGGCGGAGTTCAACGCCGAGCCGCATGTGCGTGGTACCTGCTCCATGGCGCGCGCGATGAACCCGAACAGCGCGAACAGCCAGTTCTTCATCTGTTTTCAGGACTGCAGCTTCCTGAACGGCCAATATACCGTTTGGGGGCAGGTCATTTCGGGCATGGAACATGTCGACGCGCTGCCCAAGGGCGAACCGCCCGCCACGCCCGGTAAGATCGTCAAGGCGACAGTCGCCTGATCTGCGGCGCGGCTTAGTCTGTCTGATAGAGGGTCACCAGCCAGTCGCGGAATAGCCGCACTGGCTGGAGGTCCAGCGCGCGCGGCCGGCACGCAAACCAATAGCTATAGGGGCTTTTGACCTCGATATCCGCGAACATGCGGACCAGCCGTTCATCGCCATAATTCGACAACAAATTCTGATGCAGAAAGGCGATGCCGAGCCCTTGGGCGGCTGCCTCCAGCATCAACTGGCCTGAGTCATAATAATCAATCGCGGCCGGCTCCAGATCGGGCATGCCCACCGCTTCGCGCCAGGCGCTGAACGTATCTTCCAATTCCCGGTGGATCATCACCGTCATCTCGCGGACCTGTTCGGGCCGGGTGATGGCGTGTGGCCCTTGCACCAGCCGTCGCGCGCCGACCGTGTAGATATTGTCGCGGTAGATCCGCACGCCATAGAGCGCCGGGTCGAGCGATCCGGAAAGGGCAATCGCGCAATCGAGCCCATCGCCCAGCCGGGTCAGCGCGAGCGCCGCGGTATCGAGATCAATATGCAGCTTCGGGTGCAATTTGCGCAACGCCGGCAGATGCGGGATCAGCCGTTGCGAGGCAAAGAGCGAGGGGACGCCGAGCCGCAAGCGCATCACATGATCGCGCGAGGTCATCGTCTCGATCGCATCGCCCAACATGTCGATCGGCTGCACAACCGCGGCCATCAGCTCCTCGCCTTCTTCATTGAGGCGGATCGACTGGTGGCCGCGCTCAAAAAGCGGGCGGCCGAGGAACGATTCCAGTGTCTGGATTCGGCGGCTCAGGGCGGGGGAGGAGAGCGAGAGTTCCTCCGCGGCGGCCTTGATTGAGCCTAGACGGGCGACCTGCACAAAGGCTTCGATGGCGGCAAGGGAAGGAAGGCGGCGCATGACGCGTCTTTAGTCATTGATTGCAAAAACTGCAATCACGATTTTTTATTTCGCACTTGCACAAAAAAGGCCTGAGGCCCAGATAGAGAGTGCCTTTCAGGCATCCTCTCCTATACAAACTTTTATAGGCCGGCCCTTCGGGGTCGGCCTTTTTTTTGGCTGTCGCGGCAGGAGGCGGCTGATGCTTAGTCTCGCTGCGCGCTTATGCCCGCGTCGACAGGCTTCACCTTGGCGATAACATAGAAGATGAGCAGCGCGAGGATGGCGGCGGAGAGATAATAAGGCAGTGGCCCCCAGATTTCGTAAAGCCCAACGCCGATCGATGGCCCCAGCACGAACGACGCGCCGTTGACAGAGGTCACCTGCCCGGCAACCGCCCCTTGCAGCTTGCGATCAACAGCGAGCGAGGCGCCTGCGGTAAAGGCGGGTCGCGTAAAGCCAAAGCCGATGCAGGCCAAAGCATAAGCGGTCGCGATGCCGTAAAGACTGTCGGCGATGCCCGTTGCAGCACAACCCAAGGCCGAGATCACGAGCCCGAGGATCACCATCCGCCGCGGCTCCAGATTGAACAGCGGGATCAGCCCCCATTGCACGAGCAGCGCCGCCGCTGCCCCGATCATCAGCACGATGCCGATCGCTTCCTGCGAATGGGCGAGCGGCAGATGAAGCCTATCGATCACAAGAAAGCCAACGGCTTGCCCCGTCATGGCTTGGGCATGGCCCATGACAAGGCCCAACAGCATCCACGGCCAGATGCGCGGATCACGCAGCGCCAGCGGCTTGGCGCGCGGCGATGTTGCCGCGGTCACGCTCCCGCCGGTAGGCGCGCCGCCGATCGACGGGTAGCTCACCGCCGCGCCGCGGCCCTCATCGCTCGGCAGATCGTCCCGCAGATAGCGCCAGACAAAGAAGAGAACGACGCTGCCAATCGCCGCAAAGACAAAGGCAGGCCCAGCAAGGCCTACGACCGGGAGGCCCACCAACCAAGGTGCCGCGGCAGGCCCCAAGATTGTCCCCAGCCCAAATGCGGAGCCGAGCATTGTCAGCGCCTTGGTCCGGTCTTTCCGGCTGGTACGCAGGGCAACCATCGCTTGCGCAGCGGGCGGGGCTGCCGCCCCGAAAAAGCCGTAGAGCATCCGCGCCGCGATAAAGGCAAGCATGGTGACAAGCGGCCCCAATATGCCGTGGAGACCAAGGGAGAGAACTACGCCGCACAGGCCAACCGAGGTCACAAAGCCCGTCAGCCCCAGCATGACCATTTCCCGCCGCCCATCCTTGTCGGATCGCCGGGCCCAGCGGGGCGCGGTGAAGACCCAAATGGCCGCAGAGACGGAGAAGGCGGCGGCGATGACGCTATCCGCCACGCCGATCGTGCGGCCCAGCGTGGGCAAGACGGATTGAAGCGCGGTATTGCCCGCGCCCGTGATCAGCATGACGAGGAACAACAGGGTAAAATCCCGGTTATTCGCGCGCGGATCAGTCATCGCCAGCATTCCCCTTTTGGTGGCACATCGGGCCAAGGTCCTTCGATACCCGCGGCTTAGAAGGGGCGATACCCCCTTTTCGTGAGCCAAAGCCTCTTTTCGCGAGGGTGCGGCGGCGGAGTAAAAGATTGCATCCCTCGCTGCCAGCCGATAGCGGGCGCGGACGCTTTTTTGAACTAGGGGACCCCTTGTGACTGCTGCCCAACTTGATGTCGTTGCCGTGGGTAACGCAATTGTCGATATCATCGCGCCGGCGGATGACGGCTTGATCACGGCAGAAGGCCTGACCAAGGGCGGTATGCAGCTGGTCGACGCTGCGCGCGCGGATGCGCTCTACGCGAAAATGGGTGCAGCGCACGAAGCCAGCGGCGGTTCGGCGGCGAACACCATTGCCGGCATGGCGGCCCTGGGGCGCAATTGTGGCTTTATCGGGCAGGTTGCCGATGATCAGTTCGGCAAGGTCTTCTCGCACGATATCCGGGCGATCGGGGTTGAGTTCACAACCGCGATGCGGGGGAGCGAGCCGCCAACGGCTCAGTGTCTGATCTTCGTCACGCCCGATGGCCAGCGTACGATGAACACTTTTTTGGGGGCCTCACAGTTTCTTCCCGCCACGGCGCTGGATCGCGGGATGATCGAGCGCGCGGCTGTCCTCTATCTCGAGGGCTATCTCTGGGATCCGGAAGAGCCCCGCGCGGCGATGCGCGAAGCCATTGCGATCGCCAAGGCGGCTGGACGCAAGGTCGCGTTCACCTTGTCTGACAACTTCGTCATTTCGCGCCATGGCGATGATTTCCGCGCCCTCTTAACCGGTGGTCTCATCGACATCCTCTTCGCCAATGACGGTGAAATCTGCACCTTGATGGGGACGGAGGATCTCGAAGCGGCGATTGCGGCGGCAGCCCCCCTGGTGCCGACCCTGGTCGTCACGCGGAGCGCCGATGGCGCACTTGCTGTTCATCAGGGGGTGCGGACGGACATTGCCGCGGAGCCGGTTGATCGCGTGGTCGATACAACGGGTGCGGGCGATTTGTTTGCGGCTGGTTTTCTGGCTGGCCAAGCAGAGGGGCGGCCGATTGCTGAATGCCTGCGGATGGGCGCGATCTGTGCGGCCGAAGTCATCTCCCATTACGGCCCGCGGCCGGAAGCGGATTTGAAGGCGCTGGTTGCCGCCAAGCTCGGCTGAACCAGCTCAACGTGCGGCATAAAAAAGGGGAGGCAGAACGCCTCCCCTTTCTTTTGTCCAGAAGCTGGAGCTTAGTCTTTCACCGGAGACGGCAATTCCGTCATCTCCGGCCCGTCTTCCATCTCCAGGCCTTTGCCCAACCGCGAATTGCGGATGCCATAGATGAAATAAAGGGCAATCATCGCGAGCGTGTACCAGCCGAAGAAGATGATCACGCGCGTTTCGACGGTGAAGATCAGGGCAAAGCAGGAAATAATGCCAATCGCCGGCAGCACGGGGTAGAGCGGCACCTTGAAGCCACGCGGCAGATCCGGGTGGGTCTGGCGCAACCAGATGACTGACAAACACACAATCCCGAACGCAGCCAGCGTCCCAACGGATGTCATGTCGCCGAGTGTGTTGATGTCAAACGCCCCAGCCGCAAGCCCCGTCATGAGGCCAACGATGATCGTGTTGACCCACGGCGTTTTGTAGCGCGGGTGAACCCGGGCAAAAACCTTGGGCAGCAACCCATCGCGCGCCATGGTGTAGAAGATGCGCGTCTGCCCATACATGAGCACCAGCACAACCGAGGTCAGGCCGATGATTGCCCCGGCCTTGATCGTCTTGGCGAACCAGCCCCATTCCGGGCCGAAGGCGTCCACCGCCACGGCCACTGGGTCCGGCACGTTCAAGTCGCGATAGTTGACGACAAGCGTCAGCACGACGGACACGAGGATGTAGAGAATGGTGCAGACCAAGAGGCTGCCGATAATCCCGAAGGGCATATCGCGAGCCGGGTTCTTGGCTTCTTGCCCTGCCGTCGAAACGGCTTCAAACCCGATATAGGCGAAGAACACAATCGAGGCGGCGCGCAAAATACCAGCCCAACCAAACTCCCCTTCTTTACCCGTGGGTTCGGGGATGAAAGGGTCCCAGTTCTGCGACAGGGCGTCAAAATTCTGGAAGACGATCACGCCGCCGATCAGAATGAAGGCGATGATGACGCCCGCCTTGATGGCGACGATCACATTGTTGAACTTGGCCGATTCAGAGACGCCGATGACCAGCAAAATCGTGAGCGACAGCGCCACCGCCAGTGCTGGCAGGTTGAATACGGTCGTGATCATCGTGCCATCGTCAAGCTTGAGGGGGTGGCCTATCGGCCCCGTCAAGGCCGGGGGAATATGGATGCCATAATCGCCGAGCAAACTGACGACATAGCCCGACCAGCCCACCGCCACGACAGACGCAGCAAGCCCATATTCAAGAAGGAGCAGCGCCCCCATCAACCAAGCGGCAAATTCGCCGATCGTTGTGTAGCTATAGGTATAGGCCGACCCGGAGACGGGCAGGGTCGACGACAATTCGGCGTAGCACAGGCCCGCCAATGCGCAGACAAAGCCGGCGACGAGGAAGGACAAGAGGACCGCCGGGCCAGCGTGCAGCGCAGCGGCATTGCCCGTGCGCACGAAGATACCGGCACCGATGATGCACCCGACACCGAGGAACAAGAGGTTCCACGGACCAAGCGTGCGCTTAAGCTCGCTTGCATTGGTTTCCCGCTGGACCTGCTCCACGCTTTTGCGGGCGGTCAATCGAGCTAGAAAGCCAGAATTAGGCTGGTTGGACATGAAAACTCCCAAGGATATGTACCTTGGGGCCGCAACCTAAGGCTTAATTGCCATTGCGCAACAAAATATCAGCGAGGAAGCATAGCTCCCATCTGCGCACCCCCGAAAATATGGACGTGCAGGTGCGGCACTTCTTGATGGCCATGGCCGCCAATATTGGCGAGCAGCCGGTATCCGGGAGCCGGCAATCCCAGATCTCGGGCAACCTGACCAATGGCGCGGATAAAGCCTGCGACCTCCGCATCGCTGGCTTTCGCCGTAAAATCATCCCAGCTCACATAGGCGCCTTTGGGGATGACCAAGACATGGATCGGCGCCTGCGGGTTGATGTCGTGAAAGGCGAGCGCCCATTGATCTTCATAGACTGTGCGATTGGGGATTTCCCCCCGCAGGATTTTCGCAAAGACATTCTGATCATCATAAGGGGCAAGCGCGTCGATGGGCATGGTTATTCCTTACGGGCAGCTTTTTCGGCGATCCCAGACACGCCCTCGCGCGCGTCCAGCTCTGCGAGCACCGCTTGAAGCGGCAGGTCACAGTCCGCCATCAGGACAAGAAGGTGGAACAAAAGATCTGCTGCCTCGCCGGTGAGGGCTTTTGTATCTTCGGTGAGTGCGGCGATCACTGTCTCGGTCGCTTCTTCGCCTAGCTTTTGGGCAATCTTGCCCCGCCCGCGGGCCGTGAGCTTCGCGACATAAGAGGTCGACGGGTCTGCACCGCGCCGGGCGCGGATCGTCTGTTCGAGGCGAAAAAGCGTATCTGACATATCCCGCATGTGCGCGGGCAAGGGGGCAGGCGTCAAGCCATGACGCAAAACGCGCTGCCCTCCGGATCAGATATCGAGATTGGCGACGTTGAGCGCGTTTTCCTGAATGAAGTCACGCCGCGGTTCGACAACATCGCCCATCAGCTGGGTGAAGATCTCATCCGCCAAGTCCGCCTGCGCAATTTCGACGCGCAGGAGCGAGCGATTATCCGGGTCCAGCGTGGTTTCCCACAGCTGTTCGGCATTCATTTCGCCCAAGCCTTTATAGCGCGAGATGGACAGGCCCTTGCGCCCTGCCGCCAAAATGCCGTCGAGCAGTTCCGACGGGCGCGAGATGAGCGTGGTGCCCTTGGCGGCGACCATCGGCGTGTCATCCTCTTCCCCGTCAGTCGCCTCGCTGGACGCCTTGCCGATCGCCACAAGTCGGCTGACCTGCGCATAGGCCTCTGCCTGTTCTGCCACCAGCGTATGCAAACGCCGCGCCTCTTGGCTCAGCAGGAAGCTCGCTTCGATGATGTGGTGATCGGTCACGCCGCGCCATAGGCGCTGAAGGTGATAGCCACCCTCTTCGCTGACGCCGCCCGTCCAGCGGGCTTCGGTATCGGCGCGGTTAAGCCATTGGGCCGCGCGGTCGATCCCCGCCTGACGCCCGGCGGCATTGAGTGCCGGGTCCAGCGCGCCAACCAGCGCCAGCCCTTCGATAATGGCCGGATCATATTTGCGCGGCACATAGCGCATCAGCGTGCGCATCCGCCGGGCATGGTCGATCAGGATCTTGAGGTCCGCCCCCGAGCGGGCGCCGCCCGACGATTCGAGCGCGGTGGCCGCAAGCCCGGCTTCGATCAGATAATCATCGAGCGCCGCATCGTCCTTCAGATAGACTTCAGACCGGCCACGCGCCGCCTTATAGAGCGGCGGCTGGGCGATATAGAGGTGCCCGCGCGCGATGATTTCCGGCATTTGCCGGTAGAAGAAGGTCAACAACAGCGTGCGGATATGCGCGCCATCGACGTCAGCGTCGGTCATGATGACGATCTTGTGGTAGCGCAGCTTTTCGATGTTGAAATCATCGCGGCCAATGCCGGTGCCCATCGCCTGAATGAGCGTGCCGACTTCCTTCGATGACAGCATCTTGTCAAAGCGCGCGCGCTCGACGTTCAGGATTTTACCCTTCAACGGCAGGATCGCCTGATAGTGCCGGTTGCGGCCCTGCTTGGCGGAGCCACCGGCGGAATCCCCTTCGACGAGGAAGAGTTCAGATTTAGCGGGATCGCGCTCCTGACAATCGGCGAGCTTGCCGGGCAGCGAGGCAATGTCCATCACGCCCTTGCGCCGGGTCAATTCACGCGCCTTACGCGCGGCTTCGCGCGCGGCCGCGGCGTCGATGATCTTCTGGACGACAGCCCGCGCATTGGCCGGGTTTTCTTCCAGCCATTCCGCCATCTTGTCCGCCATCAGGCTTTCCAAAGGCTGGCGCACTTCGGACGAGACGAGCTTGTCCTTGGTCTGCGAGCTGAACTTGGGGTCCGGCAGCTTGACGGACACGATGGCGGTCAGGCCTTCGCGCATATCTTCACCGGTCAGGCTGACCTTTTCCTTTTTCAGCAGGCCCGATTTTTCCGCATAATTGTTAAGCGTGCGGGTAAGCGCCGCCCGGAAGGCCGCCAAGTGCGTCCCGCCATCGCGCTGCGGGATGTTGTTGGTGAAGCATAGGACGTTTTCGTAATAGCTGTCATTCCATTCCAGCGCGACATCGATGCCGATGCCATCGCGCTGGCCCGACACCGCGATCGGATCGGGAAAGAGCGGGGATTTGGCGCGATCGAGCCATTTCACGAAGGCGGCGATCCCGCCTTCATAATAAAGCTCAACTTCCTTCTTTTCGGCATGGCGCGCGTCGATGAGGAACAGGCGGACGCCGGAATTGAGGAAGGCGAGTTCGCGATAGCGGTGCTCGAGCTTGTCGAAATCAAATTCGGTGATCTTGAAGGTTTCCGGGCTCGGCAGGAAAGTCACCCGCGTGCCGCGCTTTGGCCGACCCCGCTCATCATTGCCCGCCGGGCCGACGATTTTCAGCGGCGCGACCGCATCGCCATGCTGGAACTGCATATAATGTTCCTGCCCGTCGCGCCAAATCTGGAGGTCGAGCCGGATCGACAGCGCGTTGACGACGGAGACGCCAACCCCGTGCAGACCGCCCGACACCTTATAGGCGTTGTCGTCGGACGTGTTCTCAAACTTTCCGCCCGCGTGGAGCTGGGTCATGATGACTTCAGCGGCAGAGACGCCTTCTTCGGCGTGAATATCGGTCGGGATGCCGCGGCCATTATCTTCGACCGAAACAGAACCATCCGCATTCAGCTGGATGATCACGCGGTCGCAATGGCCGGCCAGCGCCTCGTCAATCGCGTTGTCCGAAACTTCGAACACCATGTGGTGCAGGCCCGAGCCATCATCGGTATCACCGATATACATGCCAGGGCGCTTGCGAACCGCATCCAGGCCTTTGAGGACCTTGATGGAATCCGCACCATAGTCGGAAGAAGTCGGGGTGTTTGCGGTTTCGTCTGCCATGTTGAGCCTATAGGAAAAAGGGCTGCATAACCCAAGGAAAAACGGCGCAGAAAACCAGCGGGCTGGGGATGAATTTGGGCGGGCCTGTGCCGACCATAGTGAGATCGCCCTCCCGCCTGCGAGAGGGGTGGGGGGAGGGCCGCCCCCTTGCCACCGCCGCTGAACTGGCCGATAGTCGCCCTTGGAAGCCGCGACGCACGGCTTTCTGGGGACTAGTACTCCTCAAGACAAACGGTGTGGCGCCGGACGTTTCGGTGCCGAGTTTCCTGATCCTATGGTCGGGGAGCCTGTGGCGTATGTCCAAGGCTTTCCAGCCCAAAGGTCTCAGGGGCCGATTTGTCTCGGTGTACTAACTCCCCGATCACCAAGGGATCAGTGAAGCCAAGCGGGGGCGCACCGCATGGGCTTCACCGGGGGAGGGTGCCATGGATTTTGGCACAACGGAAAATCTTACAGGGTTATTTTGCTGGGAAGCGACCTTCGGCTTTGGGCTGCTGCTGATGGACGGCAGCCGCTTTTGCATCCTCAATATCGATGAGGTGCGCGAAGATTTGCTGGGCGCGATGGTCAATGTGGGCGGCAAAAGGCTGGCAGACAGCGTCTTAGCGGTGGAGGCGATGGCGCGATTAGGCAGCGATGAGGCCGCCTGACGAACGGGCTTTATCAGGCCGCCAAGGGTATTAGGCCGCTACGGGCAGCATATGCCGTTCGCCCGCAATCCGCATCATCGCCTTTTGCAGCTTTTCAAAAGCGCGCACCTCGATCTGGCGGACACGTTCCCGCGAAACGCCGAACTCCTGGCTCAGCTCTTCCAATGTGCGCGGCTCATCGACCAAGCGGCGCTCGGTGAGGATCTGCTTTTCGCGATCTGTTAAGCCCTGCATCGCTTCGATCAGCAGCGCGTGACGCTGGATCCGCTCTTCCGCTTCGGCGACCAGCTCATCCTGCAACGGGCCATCATCGACCAGCGTATCCTGCCACTGGCCTTCGCCATCTTCATTCAGCGAGACGTTGAGCGACGTATCGCCCCCGCCCAGCATCCGGCGGTTCATGCTGATGACTTCTTCTTCGGTCACGCCTAAATCCGTCGCGATTTTGCGGACGTCTTCCGGGCGCAAATCGCCGTCTTCATAAGCGTCGAGGTTCTTCTTCATCCGGCGCAGGTTGAAGAAAAGCTTCTTTTGGGCGGCAGTCGTGCCGAGCTTTACCAAGCTCCACGAACGCAGGATGAATTCCTGAATCGACGCCTTGATCCACCACATCGCATAGGTCGCGAGGCGGAAGCCGCGATCGGGCTCAAATTTCTTCACGCCCTGCATGAGGCCGATATTGCCCTCTGAAATCAGTTCAGAAACGGGCAAGCCATAGCCACGATACCCCATGGCAATCTTGGCGACGAGGCGCAGGTGCGAGGTAACGAGTTTGGCCGCGGCTTCGGGGTCCTGATGCTCTTCAAAGCGCTTGGCGAGCATATATTCCTCTTCCGCAGATAGGATCGGGAACTTCTTGATCTCGGCCAAATAGCGGTTGAGCCCTTCCTCGCTATTGAGCGCAGGAATGGTTGCCGGAGCCTTGGATTTCACAGCCAGCGATTTGCCGGTCATTCTCGTCTCCCTGTCCGCGACCCGATATCTTCCCTGAGTCGCTTCACCGATGTTCATATAGCGAGCTTGATGAACAAACGCTGCATATCAGATGGGATAGGACTCTCGAAATTTAAAGCCCCCCCGCTAATTGGGTGATTAAACCCCAGATGGGCCGCGTGGAGCGCCTGGCGCTCAAAGCCCAAAACCCGCAACACGTCGCGATGTTCCGGGCGGCTCCGGCCGTAGACGGGATCGCCCAGCAATGGATGGCCAATCGAGGCCATGTGGACGCGCACTTGGTGTGTGCGGCCCGTTTCCAGCCGGCATTCGACTAGGGCCGCCTGTTTGAGGGGTTCCACCAGCGTCCAATGGGTCACGGCACGCTTGCCCTTGCCCGGCCCGACAATTGCGACCTTTTTCCGATCATACGGGGATCGTGCGAGATTGGCATCGACCGTGCCTGACCCTGTCTTGGGACAGCCAGCGACAATCGCGGCATAGCGCCGGTTGATGCTGTGGTCGGCAAATTGGGCAGCCAGCCCTTCATGCGCGCGGTCGGTCTTGGCAACAACCAAAAGGCCCGAGGTGTCCTTGTCGATCCGGTGGACAATTCCCGGCCGCGCGACCCCGCCAATGCCCGAGAGGCGCCCGGCGCAATGGTGCAGCAGCGCGTTCACCATCGTCCCGTCAAGATTGCCCGCCGCTGGGTGAACCACCATACCCGCGGGTTTATCAACCACGAGAAGATGGTCATCCTCAAACACAATTTGGAGGGGGATATCCTGCGCCACATTATGCGCCGGGGCGGGTGCCGGCACGGTGATGTGATAGGCGGCGCCCTCGCGCACCTTGGTCGCGGGGTCACGGACAAGCTGGCCGCCGCTTTCCACCTGCCCCGCAGAAATCAGGGTTTTCAGCCGCTCCCGCGAATAAATGGGGAGGAGGGTGGCAAGCGCGCGATCGAGCCGCCACCCGGCCATTTCGGCGGGGATGGTGGCTTGTTCTTGGATCGCAGGCGCAGTCATGCGATAGCCTTGCGCCCATGATGCTCGAGATTTCAAGCGAATTGCTGCACCGGGCGCAAGCCGCTGCCGCCGCGGCCTATCCGCTTGAGGCGTGCGGGCTGCTTCTCGGCCATGGCGCGCGGGTGACAGAGGTGATCCTTGCCCGCAATGTCGCCGCGACGCCCGCGACGCATTTTGAGATCGATCCCGCAACCTTGATCGCGGCCTATCGCGCCGCGCGGCAAGGCGGGCCTCACGTGATCGGCAATTGGCATTCCCACCCCGATGGCCCCGCTCGCCCGTCCGCTGAAGATGCCCGCCAGGCCGCTGCGGATGGTCAGATCTGGCTCATTTTGGGACAGGGTGGCCCAAGCTGCTGGAAGGCCGTGCCAAATGGCGCCACCCATGGCCGATTTGAAGCCGGGACGCTTGCGGTCGTTTAAACGGAAGACCAAGGCCCAAAACGGGCGGTTATCACGGTCATCCGGAGTTGCGTATGGAAAATGAGGCCATCACTTTTGCAGGTTTGCTCTGTTCCCGGCTGTGCCATGACGTGCTCAGCCCGATGGGGGCGTTGGGCAATGGGCTTGATCTGTTGGCGCAAGAGACGGACCCGGCGATGCAGGCGGAATGCCTTGTGCTGCTGACGCAGAGCAACCAAGCCGCCCTCAATAAGCTGCGCTTTTTCCGGCTGGCCTTTGGGGCCTCTTCCGGTCGCGGCGATGGCATCGAGGTGGCTGAATTGTGCAGCGCGCTGGAGGGGGTCTTCCCGGCGAGCAGGCCGATTGATTTTCGCTGGCATTTGGGGAACGGCCCTCTCCCCCGGACGGCAGCCAAGATCCTTCTCAATCTCGGGCTCATCGCGGGAGACGCACTGGTGCGGGGCGGCCAGCTGGATTTGGCCGTAGAGACAAGGGGGCCGCGGACGGAATTGGTCGTTCGCGCCGAGGCCGAGCGGATTGCCCTGGATCCCGAGATCCGCCGCACGCTGCTAGGCGCCCCTCCCGCCACGGAGTTGACCCCGCGCCTTGCCCCGGCCTGGATGGCGGCGCAGCTGGCACAAAGCGGCGGCGAAGGGCTCCAAATCTCCCCCGCGGACGCGCGCTTTCTCCTCTTTGGTGCGGTGCTGATCTCCTGACACGTGCCCGGCGCCGAACGGCATTGGTTCAGCCGATATTTGCATCGCAGGGCAGGCGGCTTATGAACAGGGCATGACCCCTGCCGCGCACCCCAAATTCAGCAGTGCCGACGCGCTTATCGCGCTGGTGATGAATGTGATGTGGGGGTTGAACCTGATCGCGGTCAAAATGTCGGTGGACCTTGTCCAGCCTTTGACGGCCGCGTGGCTGCGGCAGGTGATGGTGCTCCTCATCTGCCTGCCCGCGCTGCGGATCATCGAAGGGCGGATGCGCGAACTGATCCTCTTAGGAGGGCTCGCCGGCGGCGCCTTTTACATCATCGTCAATATCTCGATGGCGGTGACGGACAATGTCAGCGCGCTCGCCATTGCCGGGCAATTGGGCGCGCCGTTTTCGCTGATCCTCGCGATTCTGTTTCTGGGTGAAAAGGTTCATAAATACCGGATCGCGGGCATGGCCTTGGCCTTTGCGGGCGTCGTCATGCTGGTCTTTGACCCGGCGGCATGCAAAGAGATGCTGGGCCTCGCGCTGACCGCGTTGGGCAGCCTGATCTGGGCGATTTGCTCTCTGATCCAGCGGCGCCTGGTAGGGGTGCCGGTGCTGACCATCTATGCGTGGGTGGGGCTGGTGGGGACGCTGGTGCTGTTGCCGTGCGCGCTCTGGGCGGAACCGGCCGCGATGGCGACCTTGTCTGACCTCCCGCTCGCGAGCTTGGGCTGGATCTTGTTTTCGGCCTTGGGTTCGACTGTGATCGGGCAAGGCGCGATGAGCCTGTTGCTGCAGCGCCACCCGGTCAGCGCCGTCGTGCCGCTGACGCTGCCGACCCCCGTTATCTCCGTTGTCGCGGCCTCCTATTGGTTTGGCACGGCGCTGACTCCGGTGATGATCGCAGGCGGGATGGTGGTGCTGGCCGGGGTGGCGATCGTGACCGTGCGCACCGCCCAAGCTGACGAAGCCAAGCACCGCTAGGCCCCCGAGATGATCGAGCGACCATCCCCCAATTTCAACGCGCGCAAGCTGCCCATTTCGATGGTTGTCCTGCATTATACCGGCATGGAAACCGCCGAAGCTGCTATCGCCCGGTTGGCTGACCCGGCGGCGGAAGTCTCCGCCCATTATGTCATTTTGGAAGACGGGCAAGTGATCCGCATGGTCGATGAGGCCCAGCGGGCATGGCATGCGGGCCGCGCCTATTGGCGCGGGATCACCGACGTCAATTCCGCGAGCATCGGGATTGAGATCGTCAATCCCGGGCATGAATTTGGCTACCGCCCCTTTGCCGACGCGCAGATTGACGCGGTGGTGCAGTTGGTGGGGGAGATTGTGCCGCGCTACGGCATCACCCGCGGCAATGTCGTGGGGCATAGCGATGTCGCCCCGGCGCGCAAGGAAGACCCCGGTGAACTCTTTCCATGGTACCGCCTTGCCAAGCTGCGGCTTGCGCTGCCCCGACCCACCAAGAACCTGATGGACCCGTTATGGGGGGATGCGGGCTTTCTGCTCGCGCTGGAACGCTTTGGTTATGACATCACCGATGGCCCGGCCGCCGTGCGCGCTTTTCAGCGGCGCTTCCGGCCCGAGCTGATCGACGGGATGATCGATGGGGAATGCCGCGCAATCCTGCTTGCGCTGCTCTTGCCCAAGCCTATGGGTGATTGAAGAAAATCAATTCAGGAGAGGATCGCCATGCGCCGCGCCGCTATTGTTTCCCCCATCCGCACCGCCGTCGGTAAATATCTGGGCGCGCTATCTGATTTTAGCGCGGGGGATTTGGGCGGGATTGTCCTGAAGGCGCTGATCGACCGCACCGGGCTGGATGCCGCCAAGGTCGATGATGTGATCTTCGCCCAAGGCTATCCCAATGGCGAAGCGCCGTGCATCGCCCGCTGGTCCCTCTTGCGCGCCGACTTCCCGATCAGCGTGCCCGGCTATTCGCTCGATCGGCGCTGCGGCTCTGGCCTTCAGGCGATTGTCGATGCCGCGATGATGATCCAAACAGGCGCCGCCGATGTTGTTATCGCGGGCGGCTGCGAGAGCATGTCGAACGTTGAATATTACACAACCGATATGCGCAAAGGCGCGCGCGCCGGGTCTGTCACCATGCACGACCGGCTGGCGCGTGGCCGGGTGATGTCGCAGCCGGTTGAGCGCTTTGGCGTCATTTCAGGGATGATCGAAACCGCTGAAAATCTGGCGAAGGATTATGGCATCACCCGCGCGGAATGCGATGACTATGCCGTGATGAGCCACCAGCGGGCGACAGCGGCCTGGGCTGAAGGCAAGTTTGACGACGAACTGGTGCCGATTGAGATTCCCCAGAAAAAGGGCGATCCGATCCGCTTTGTGAAGGATGAAGGCTTCCGCCCCGATGCGACGATGGAGAGCCTTGGCAAGCTGCGCCCGATTGAGGGTGGCGTTGTCACGGCAGGCAATGCCAGCCAGCAAAATGATGCGGCCGCCGCGTGCCTTGTCGTGGCCGAGGACAAGCTGGCCGAGCTGGGGTTGGAGCCGATGGCGTGGTTCCATAGCTGGGCGGCGGCGGGGTGCGACCCGTCGCGCATGGGCATCGGCCCGGTGCCCGCGGTGGAACGGCTGTTTAAGCGCACCGGGCTAGGCTGGGATGATATCGACCTGGTCGAGTTGAACGAAGCCTTTGCACCGCAAGTGCTTGCGGTGCTCAAGGGCTGGGGGTGGGATGACCGCAGCCGGTTGAATGTCAATGGCTCGGGCATTTCGCTCGGCCACCCCATTGGCGCGACGGGCGGGCGGATCCTCGCCAACCTTGTTCGTGAGCTTCACCGTCGCCAAGGGCGCTATGGCCTTGAAACCATGTGCATCGGCGGCGGGCAGGGGATTGCCGCGATCTTCGAACGCGCCTGACGCCGCGCCCGCCTTATCCTATTTCGCTTTCCTACATCCCCGCACACTTGCCATGGCGGCTCGGCAGGAGGGCCGAGAATGGCGTTTGAGATTGAGGTGCGCGGGCAGCAATTTTGGGCGCGTCTTTCCGGGGAGCCGGCTTTTTTCGTCGGAACGCGGCTGCGCTATGGCGCGCGCGTTGGCTTAGGGTCGGCCGGGCGTGGGGCCCCGCCTTCTGCCGTCCCCTATGACGCTGCGGACCATCGCCCTGAATTTGGCCTTTGGGCAGATCTGATCGCCCCGACCGTGGCGTGCGAAGGGGGAAGCTTCACCGCGCTCAACAGCTATGACCGCGCCGGCTTTAGCTTTGGGATTGGCCAGTTCGCCGCGCATGTGCCCGACGGAGCTTTTGTTGGGTATCTGCGCCGGCTGCTCCGCCTTGCCGAAGCGGCATTTTACGTGCCTGATTGGCGCCTGCGCAACGGCCGCCTCCACCGACGCGCGGGGGCGGGGGCGTCGGAACCGCTTGAGACTGCGACGAGCACCGCAGCGCTCCGGGCGGCCCTTAACCCAGATGCGCGGGAGATTGGGCCTGCCGAGCTTCAGGCGGCGGCCCGGCTGATCCACTGGGTGACGCATCATGAGGGCGCGCGTCGGGCGCAAGTCGCCCAGATGATCGACGATGCCCGCGCCCAGATTACCCATCGCGCCCGCCGTGTCGGGCCGCGCGTGCTCACCGGCGCTGAAGCGTGTGTTATTTTTGATCTCTGCCATCATGGCCGGGCGGGTGCGGGGCTGACCGCGCGCTTAGCGACAGCCCTGGCCGATGCAGAGCCCCTCTCCCGGCTGCTGGAGATCGGCGCGGCGCGATGGGGGTCGCGGGTTGACCAGTTGCGCGCCGAAATCCTGTCGCGCCCGGTTCTTGGCCGGCATGTCTGGGATGCTGCGCAGAGCGATTTTGTCCGGGCCGGTCAATAAGCGATTTTCACGGTTCCCGGGGCGCTGGTGCGGGCGCGCTGCAACGCCCGATCTGCGCGGGCGAACATCAGGCTGATATTCGCATCGCCGCCGATCGACGCGATCCCCGCAGAGAAATTGACATGGCCGACGCGACGACCCGACTGACGATCGACAATGTTGCGGCCCACAAGCGCTTGTCGCGCTTCTTCTGTGATGTCGAGGGCTTGCCGCGACGAAAGACCATCAAACAGGATCAAAAACTCGGCCCCGATGCCGCGACAAATGATGCCGCGATTGTCGAGGCTTTGATCGAGCAGCGTGCCAACAAAAGCAATCACGCGGTTGGCGGTTTCTGCACCATGCGCGTCGCTGATCGCGGCGAAGCCATCAATGTCGCACAGCACCAGCGAGACGGGATCTTTGCTCGCCCGGGCGCGTTCGACGGCGGAGCCCAGCGCGCGTTCAAACTCGCGTCGGTTACGTAGACCGCTCGAGCTGCCCCGCGCTTCCTTGCGAGCTTCATCAAGACCTTCGTTCAACAGCGCCATTTCCTCGGTGCGGCGGCGCAACTGGTGTTCCACCTGCCGCGTCTTTTCAACCATGTCGCGGGTCATGCCGACCAGATCTTCCAGCGCGCGCTGGGCATGGGCGGGATCGCTCATCTGGGTTGCCCCTTTTTCAAGCGAGCGGGAGAAGCGCCGCGCATCATGGCCCGATTGGCGCACCAGCCCTTCAATCGCCTTGAGCTGCGCATCGACGCTGGCCGCCAGCGCCGACAAGGTTTCTGCCGAGACAATATCCGGCAGCTCAGCCATCGGCAGATAGTCGCCATCAGCCGTGTCAGCCGTGCGGCGTGCGTCTCCGAAAATCTTTTCCCAAAACATGGTCCCACCCATTTCAAAAGTGCATCGAGTGTAACGGCCAATGTGCCCCGAGATTTAACCCGAGCGGCGCGGCATTGCCTGTTATCCGGCTTAAGCGTAAACAGCGCCTTGCCAGAGGGCCGGGCGGCCGCCGGTGATCCTTTATGGGTTGCGGGAGGAAAGTCCGGGCTCCAGCGAGGAACGGTGCCGGGTAACGCCCGGCGGGGGCGACCCCAGGGACAGTGCCACAGAAAGCAAACCACCGTCGCTTCGGCACGGCAAGGTCGAAAGGGTGCGGTAAGAGCGCACCGCGCGCCCGGCAACGGGGGCGGCACGGCAAACCCCACCGGGAGCAAGACCGAATAGGGACGGCATATGGGATTCCTCCTCCCCGTCGTCCGGGTTGGTTGCTTGAGCGGGCCGGCAACGTCTCGCCTAGATGAATGGTCGCCCCTTGCGCTTCGGCGCAGGGACAGAACCCGGCTTACAGGCCCTCTGGCAGTTTTTTCGTGGTGATCCAAAGGTGGCTTTCCCCCGCGCGCAATCGTCGCTAACGCGAAGTCATGGCAGAGCAATCGCCCCTCGATGATTTCAAGCAGGTGCTGACCGGCACGGCCCGTGCCTTGGCGCGCGAGCCCGAGGTTGAGATTGCCTTTACCGCCGATGCGCCCTCGCAAGTGGGGAAGAATTTCCGCGTGCCGATGCCGGGCCGTGCCTTGCCGGCAGATCAGGTGGCCGAAGCGCGGGGCTTTGCCGATGGCATGGCGCTGCGGCTGAAGCACCATAATGATGCGCTCCATCTGGCGAATCGCCCGCCCGAGGCGATTGCTGGCGCGGTGTTTGATGCGGTGGAAGCCGCCCGGGTGGAAGCGATTGGCGCGCGGGAGATGCTGGGCGTTCGCGCCAACCTCAATCACGCGCTGGAAATGCGGATGCGGAGTGACCCGATTGCGCGGGCGCAGGCCGCGGACGAAGTGCCCCTGCCCACGGCAATTGGCCTGATCGTCCGTGAACGATTGACGGGGGATGCAGCGCCGATAGCGGCGCAATCCGGGCTCGATTTGGTGCGCGGCTGGATTGAGGAAAAGGGCGGCGACGATATGGATGCGCTCGCCCGCTCCTTGGAAGATCAAAGCGCCTTTGCCCGGCTCGTCCAGAAACTGCTTCAGGATCTGGAACTGACCGCTAACCCGGATGAGATCGACCCGACCGAATCGAACGATGAGGGCGAGGACGAGCAGGAAGGCGAGGGCGAGCAGGACCAGCAACAGTCCGAAGAAGGCCAAGCCGAAGCGCAGATGGATGCCCGCGCCGAGCAGGCCGAAGGTGATGCCGAAGACGGCGAGCAACAGGAAATGGACGCCGAGGCGGACATGGATGCCGATGGCGACCCGGATGATGACGGCGAAGAGGGCATGATGCCCACGCGCCCTAATCGCCCGCTGTCTGACCTGCCGCCGCAATTTGATTATCAAACCTGGTCGACCGAGTTTGACGAAGTCATCGCCGCAACCGAATTGTGCGATGATGATGAGCTGACCCGGCTGCGCGCCTATCTTGACCAGCAATTGACGCATTTGCAGGGTGCGGTGACCAAGCTTGCCAACCGGCTCCAGCGCCGGCTGATGGCGCAGCAGAACCGCAGTTGGGATTTTGATCAGGAAGAAGGCCTGCTTGATGCCGCGCGGCTGGCGCGTGTCGTCGTCTCACCGGGCAGTTCCTTGTCGTACAAGATTGAGCGCGACACGGAGTTCAAGGACACGGTGGTCACGTTGCTGATCGACAATTCAGGCTCGATGCGCGGGCGGCCGATTTCCATCGCGGCGATCAGTGCCGATATTCTGGCCCGCACGCTGGAGCGGTGCGGGGTGAAGACCGAGATTCTGGGCTTTACCACCCGCGCTTGGAAGGGCGGGCAGAGCCGCGAGAGCTGGCTGGCCGCGGGCCGCCCGGCGGCGCCCGGCCGCCTCAATGATCTGCGGCATATTCTCTACAAGGCGGCGGATGAGCCGTGGCGGCGGGCGAAAAAATCCTTGGGCCTGATGATGCGCGAAGGGCTGTTGAAGGAAAATATCGACGGCGAGGCCCTGCTCTGGGCGCATAACCGGCTGGTTGGCCGCCCGGAGGATCGCAAGATCCTGATGGTGATTTCCGATGGCGCGCCCGTCGATGACTCGACGCTTTCCGTGAACAATGGCGCCTATCTGGAGCGGCATTTGCGGCAGGTGATCAACTGGATCGAAGCGCGCTCGCCGGTGGAGCTGTGCGCCATCGGTATCGGCCATGATGTGACGCGCTATTACCAAAAGGCGGTGACGATCATGGATGCCGAGCAGCTGGGCGGCACGATGATCGAGCAATTGGCGGGGCTGTTCGATACGGAATAGGAGCGCACTTCCCCCACGCTCTCCCTCCCCGCTCATGCTGAGCCTGTCGAAGCATCGTCCTTAATGCTTGGGTCAAAGGGGCAGCGTGCGCGCTCTAGCGCCCAAAGCGCCGCTGCGTCTTGCCGAAGCGCGTCTTCCGTGTCCCCGGCTTGCCTTCGTTGGATCGGCCCATGATCGGGGCTTTGTGCTCATCGGCGGGCAGGCCAAGCTCGGTGGCTTCCAGCGCACGGATTTCGTCCCGCAACCGGCCGGCTTCTTCAAATTCCAGATCAGCCGCGGCCGCGCGCATCTTCTTTTCCAGCTCTTCGATATAGGCCCTAAGATTATGGCCGACCATGTGCTCTGGCCCGTCTTCAATCTCGACGGTGACCTGATCCTTGGAGGCGACATGGGCGATGATATCGCCGATATTCTTTTTGACCGTTTCCGGCGTGATGCCGTGTTCTTCATTATAGGCCAGCTGCTTGGCCCGCCTGCGATCCGTCTCGTTGATCGCGCGTTCCATGCTGCCCGTCATCCGGTCTGCATAGAGGATCACCCGGCCATCGACGTTACGCGCCGCGCGGCCGATTGTCTGGATCAGCGAGGTTTCGGAACGGAAAAAGCCTTCTTTGTCGGCATCCAAGATGCAGACCAGCCCGCATTCCGGAATGTCGAGGCCTTCGCGCAGCAGGTTGATGCCGACGAGCACATCATAAGCGCCAAGCCGCAAATCGCGGATAAGCTCGATGCGCTCCAGCGTCTCGACGTCTGAGTGCATATAGCGCACCTTGAGGCCCGCTTCGTGCATGAACTCCGTCAGGTCTTCGGCCATGCGCTTGGTGAGCGTCGTCACCAGCGTGCGATAGCCCGCCTCGGCCGTTTTGCGGCATTCGTTGATGCAGTCCTGCACCTGATCTTCGGTCGGGCGGATTTCCACCGGCGGGTCGATCAGCCCGGTCGGGCGGATAACCTGTTCGGCAAAGACGCCGCCCGTCTGCTCCATCTCCCAGCCGCCCGGTGTCGCCGAGACATAGGTGGTCTGCGGCCGCATCGCGTCCCATTCGTTGAAGCGCAGCGGCCGGTTATCGATGCAGCTTGGCAGGCGAAAGCCATATTCGGCGAGCGTCAGCTTCCGCCGATGGTCGCCGCGCGCCATGCCGTTGACCTGACCGATGGTGACATGGCTTTCATCGACGAAGAGCAATGCGTTTTCGGGCAGATACTCAAACAAGGTGGGCGGCGGCTCGCCGGGCAGACGGCCGGTCAGGAAGCGGGAGTAATTCTCAATCCCGGCGCAAGAGCCGGTCGCCGCGATCATCTCCAGATCGAAATTGGTGCGCTGCTCCAGCCGCTGCGCCTCCAAAAGCTTGCCCTCCGCGACCAGTTCTTTCAGCCGCTCTTGCAGCTCGAACTTGATCGCTTCCATCGCCTGTTTGAGGGTGGGGCCGGGCGTCACATAATGGCTGTTCGCATAGACGCGGACATAATCGAGGCTGGCGACCTTTTTGCCGGTCAGCGGATCGAACTCGACGATCTGTTCAATCTCATCGCCAAAAAAGCTGACGCGCCAGGCGGTGTCTTCATAATGCGAGGGGAAGATTTCCAGATTATCGCCCTTCACGCGGAAATTGCCGCGCGCGAAGGCGGCATCGTTGCGCTTATATTGGAGGGAGACGAGCTTGCGGACGATTTCCCGCTGGTCGACCGTCTGCCCCTTTTTGAGGTCAAAGATCATCGCCGAATAGGTCTCGACCGAGCCGATGCCATAGAGGCATGAAACAGAGGCGACGATCAGCACATCGTCCCGCTCAAGAAGCGCGCGGGTGGCGGAGTGGCGCATCCGGTCAATCGCTTCGTTTACCGAGCTTTCCTTCTCGATATAGGTGTCAGACCGGGGAACATAGGCCTCGGGCTGGTAATAGTCGTAATAGCTGACGAAATATTCGACCGCATTGTCCGGGAAGAAATTCTTGAACTCGCCATAAAGCTGGGCGGCGAGGATCTTATTAGGGGCCAGCACCAGCGCCGGGCGCTGCACCGCCTCGATCACCTTTGCCATCGTAAAGGTTTTGCCGGAACCGGTGACGCCGAGCAGCACCTGATCTTTCTCGCCCTCGGTGATCCCGGATACCAGCTCGGCAATCGCGGTTGGCTGGTCGCCCGCGGGTTCATACTCGCTGACGATCTTGAACTTCTTGCCGCCATCCGATTTGGGCGGCCGCACCGGGCGGTGCGGCACGAAACTTTGCCCGGTTTCGGGTTCCTCCAGCGAGGTGCGGATGATGAGGGACATGGCGCCAACCTAGGGATATGCCGCGCCCGAGGCAATGGCACGGCGCTGGCCTTTTGGAGGGGGTGTCAATTATTGACATGGGTGTCAGCTAAAATTAGCTCTGTCGCTATGGCTTCGACTCACTTCTCTGATCCGCGCCGCGAAAAGCTGCGCTTTCGCCCGCTCAAGGCAATGGGGCATTTCCGCAAGCTCATCGCGAATAAGGAGGACACCGAACAGGTGTTCCATATTTCGGAATGCCTCCCCTCAAAGGCATTTATGGACCAAGCCAAGGCTTTTTGTGCGAGCGAGAAGGGACGGGCGCTGATGGAGAGCGAGCCCTATTTGCCCGCGCTGCTCGACGATCACGAAACCCTGCTCAAGCTCCCCGAGAACAGCGTCGCGCACGCTTATGTGAGCTTCATGCGCCGCGAAGGGCTGACGGCGGCAGGGCTGGTTGAAGAATCAGAGCGGGTCCGTCGCCCGAGCTTTGGCGACCAGCTGGAATGGTACGGTCATCGCACGCGCGACACGCACGACCTTGTCCATGTCCTGACAGGCTATGGCCGGGACGCGCTGGGCGAACAATGCGCCCTCGCCTTTTCTTATGGGCAGGATCGCGGCTGGACCGCGCTTTTCCTCGCCTGGGCGGGCGCCGCTGAAATCTGGCGACGCGTCAAGGTGAACGCGCCTATTTTCAAAGCTGTTGGCGAAGCGCAGCGCAACGGCAAGGCTGCGCAGCGGATTATGGAGCAAGATATTCGCGCGCTGCTCGCCGAACCGATCGACGCGGCACGCAAGCGGATGGGGATTGCGACACCGCTTCATTATGGTGTCGCGCATCAGCGGTATCGCGCCGCGGGGATCGACCCCTATAATTTCCTCGCTGCCCCCCAAGCAGCCTAAGCCAAAGCCAAAGCTTATTGCCTAACGCCGGCGGGCAGGGCAGGAGGGCCGGATGCTGATGCGTCCCGCCTTATGCCTGCCCCTTATTCTGCTCGCGCCGCTTGCGGCGTGCGAGAAGGCCGTGAGCCCAGCTGCCTCTGGCAAGCGAGCAGCGGCGGACGCGGCGGGCCGGACGCTGCCGCGCGTCTCGGCGCTGGAGCCGGGGCTTTGGGAAACGCGGGCGCAGATCGGGATGATCGACGCATCGGAGCGCGCCTTGCTCGATAACCCAGCCGCACTGGCGCTGGCCGATCAATTGGGCGGTCAGGAAAAAACCGCCACGATGTGCTTGTCTCCCGATGAAGCGCGCAGCCCCAATGCGATGGTCATTGCGGGTCGGATGCAGGCGGCGTGTAGCTTTGAGAGCTTTTCGCTCCATGGCGGGACGCTCGACGCCGTCCTGACCTGCACGGTGCCCGGCAAGCAGGGCCGCACGCTGATTGCGGCGCATGGTGATTATGGCGGCAAGACCTTCGCGCTCGACGCCGTGCTGCGGCTGGAGCCGGACATGCCTGCCGACACGAGCAAGGGCCCGATGCCGACGACCCAGAGCCCGCCCGTGCGCTTTCACACCAAGATTTTGGGAACCCATAAAGGCGCTTGCCCCGCCGGAGAGGATGTTGCGCGATGACCGAGGCCCATATTGATCCCACCCGTGCCGCGTTTGACCTGTTCAAATCGCTGCCGCGCGACACGCCAATCAACATGCTCAACCTGGTTCGCTTCCGCGATCTGGCGGCCTATCCCGAAGGCCATGACCACGCCGCCAAGGGCTGGACGGGCGCCCGCGCTTATGCCGAATATGGCACAAGCAGCGCGCCGATTTTTGAACGGGTAGGCGGGCAGATCATCTGGCGCGGCACGTTCGAAGCCGTGGTCACCGGCCCGGCGGAGGAACATTGGGATGCGGCCTTTATCGCCGCTTATCCGCATGCCGGGGCGTTTCTGGAGATGGTGACAGATCCAGCCTATCGCCTGGCCGTGATCAACCGGCAGGCCGCGGTCGCCACCAGCCGCCTGATCCGCTTTGCCCCGCTTTCGATTGAGGGTGCTCGCTTCGCCTGACAGGATCAGGCCGGGCCAATCTTGTCTACGATAAGGATATGTTCTGCCGCACGCGTTCCGCGCACCCGCACCCTTTTGCCCCGCAAAGGGTGGAGCGATTGATCGACATGGGGCACCCAGAAGCGCCGATCTTCCATCAACAGCAGATATACCCCCAGCGCTTCATCGAACGACACTAACCCTGTCACTATTTCAGAGACCTTTTGGGGCATGATACGCCTCCCCGAAAAGCCAGATGCGGGCGCCCCCGCAGATGACTTCTCTGAACCCTTGGTGATCGGGGAGTTAGTACACCGGCTCACGACGGCTCCTGAGACCTTTGGGCTGGAAAGCCTTGGACATACGCCACAGGCTCCCCGACCATAGG